>ERZ808252.2-NODE-2-length-255608-cov-13.604700_pt1 | contig 255608 bp, 231 predicted proteins | sample MGYA00521242_ERZ808252 | MGnify/ENA primary metagenome ERZ808252 (study PRJEB31516, sample SAMN03275581) | gut metagenome | biome: mammalia-associated habitat; material: feces | host: Papio cynocephalus | place: Kenya | collected 2012-08-07 ...
AACTTAATCATCGTTTTTACACTCCTTTTCGAGTATTTCTAATATTTGTTTTTCTCAAATAATTTTTCGTATTGCGTGCAATCGCCGCTTGTAAACCACTGATATTTGTTACAAAGGCGATATAACTTTTCTGTTGAAATTTTCATTTTTTATGCTCCTTAAAACGGTAAATCTTCGAGTAAATCGGCAACCGTGCCTTCCAAATTGTCAAGCGTTGTATAGTTGTTAAACCCGCCGCGATAATCCGTTTCGTTTTTCGCCGTGCGGATAAGTATGTGGTTATACCATTCGTTGGAAAAGTATCTGACGTCGGAAATAGATATGTAAACGCATTTGTTTTCCGCACTCTTTATGAAAGCAGAAAAGCAGTAGTGATTTTTGCCGACGTTTACAAGTTGCCAATGGTTATTTCTGCACATTGTTTTCAAGAAATTTATGTATTTGTTCTGAAACGATTTGTAATCATCGCCCGTATAACAGCCGGACGAAAACTCATAACCTACGTATTTTTTCAAGTCTTTGATGTTAGCCATAATGATTAACTCCTTAAAATAATTTAGAAATTTTGATGTGTTTATACTGCAAGCCGTTATCCCGTCTGAATTTGCTTACAGCCTGTTTTAACGTATAAAATATATAAGATTGCGAAACGTGAGTTTCTTCGTCGTAGTAGTCAAATACGAGCGTTCCGAAGTGGTTGTAATGGTAGAAGATGTATCTCATTTCTCAACTCTCCTGTAAACATCGTCAACGTAGAACTGACAAACAAACCAATTAAAAAGGGCGTGACATTTCACACCCTTATAATCGACTATATAATCATTGTTTCCGACTTCTTCCAAGACGGTTATTTCCGCCATTTCACCGTTAAGCGAGTTAATATGTGCCATTGCTTTATATTCTTTCATCTCTATAATCTCCTTTAATCGAGTTGATCATAAAATTTTTCTAGTATATCGTAGCGCGATAAGTGTTTAATTTTGTCCCAGTTTTCTGCCATATAATCCGATAATGCTCCGAGTGGTGTTTGATTTGAATCTTTGAGATAACATTCGCCTACAAGAACGACAAAATCTTTAAGTTCGTTTGGATGTGTCTTGTCAAAATCATTGTTTATTGCTGCGCAGAAGATATATGCCTCGTAGCCTTGTTCAAAGTTGTAAATTTTGTCATTGTATTCAATGGTTATTTTCATCATATCGCACCTCATATAACTCTTTTAATTCCGCCGCCAAACGAGCGAATACCGATTGTGCCGAACTCTGAGCAGAAATCGTCGTCCACATTCCAGACGTAAGCATAGGCATAAAAGCATTTACCTGCGGAGAAAAGAATATCATCCCATTCTTCTTCATAGTCGGGGATGTAGAGAAAGTCGTAACATTCACCAAATTCGGTATATTCGTGCGTGACGGCATAGACGAGAACGTTGTATTCTTCTTCAAACTCCTTGATTTTAGCAATGAGTTCCGGTTCTTGGTAAGCCCAAAATCCGCCAAAGTTTTCGTAGAAACAAACGCTGTTTTTATCTTTGAAACCTTTAATATAGGGCTTGTAAATGTCTAATTTGTTCATAAGTTCGATTGCTTTTTGTTTTTTTATTTTATTTGCGATTCTCATATGCGAAACTCCTTGTCTTTAATGGATTGATATAGTAAATTTTGTATTCGTGATTTGTTTCTTTTTCATTACGTTTCATTGCAAAACTCCTTATTCAAAGTTGATAAAATTCATAAGGCTGTCCATATCGACCAAAACTTTATTCCCGGCATTTAGAGATTTTATTTTCCCTTCTTTACACCAAGTTCTAATAGTATGAACAGTAATGCCCGTTTCGGGATCGCCTGCTTTTACGATGTCGAATGATTTTTTAATACTTCTTAACATATCTTCAAACTCCTTATTGTATTTCGATTAAGCCGTCGCTGTATTCTTCTATGCCGTCATATTTGAAACTTTCGCCGTAGCGTTCGTAGTCGATATAATCTTCAAGTTCAGACGGAATATTGTAACCGCAGCAGTCAAGCATTTCGCGTCCGTAATCTTCCCACGAATAACCACTCCAAAGATTGATACAATCGTCCCAATGGTCGCCGTGAGATTTTACTTTTTCTTCAAAATCGTCGTAATCACGTACTTCAAGAAAAGCCGAAAAGACTTTATATTTGTAATCGTTGTCCAGAACGCCTGATTCTTTCAGTGTATTAAACAACGTTTCGGGGTTGACGTAATCCCAATTCACCGAACGGTCTTCGATACCTTCGACGTCTTGTATAAACAGTTCTTCGTCGATACCGTCAAGTTCAAAGCCTTCTTTTTTGAGTTCTTCTACGATTTCGTCCCAATCGGAATAATCCGATAGGTCAAGCCATTTCGAGCCTAACGCTCTTTCGTTGCATTCGTTATACGAACCCCAAGATCCGATAACAATACTAATATTTCCTTTCATTTCACATTACCTCAAAATCTTCGATGTAAATTCTTTCATAGTTGCAACCGTATTCAAAATACTTGCCGTTTTTATCTTCGTATAAGTCGTAGGTCAGAACGCTTATTTTGCCACGATTCGTAACAGCAAGTTGAACTTCTTTTTCGCTTGTGTAAACAATATTGAAAGTGATGTAGGTTTCACCGTCAAAGTGTTGATATTCAGCCATTTTCTTTCTCCTTACACCGTTTTATACCATACCGAATATTCGACTTCGATATCGTTGCCGTCGTATTCGTAATACATTGTTACGTAACCTTTGTACTCATTTTCTTTACCGAGTATCGGGTGACAATGCTGTTCAACTTCATCAAACGCTCTTGTATAACGTTTGCCTGTTTTTGAAACGCACTTACATAGCAACGTTCCTTCGTCGTTAAGAAATCCGAGACCGGAAATCTTGTTTTCAGAGTCGCCTCTGACTTTCTTGATTGAGTAAACAACTTTTTTCATTTTTCTGGAATACCTCCATATTTTATTTTGCCTTTCGGCAGGGGCAAAGTAGCACGGGTCGAAACTCATTTGATTTGTAAATTATGTTGCAATGGGCAATAGCAACTACAAACTCGCTTTGAGAGAAAAATAGTGCCGTAAAAAGAAAAGAGCCAAACTCTTTCGAGTCTGACTCAATCAGTAAACATAAAAATTTTAAGTGCTATTTTTCGCGGCGGTTGCTATTGTCGCTGACTTGTGCTACACCCCGAGCAACGAAAGGCAATGAAATATGGAAAGTAGATATATCGTCAATATGCGACAATAACCACCACAAGGGCAAATACACAAGTAAATTTTTCGGATATTTTATTATTGCTTTTCACTTAAACTGGCAACAAACATATCAGTTAACGGGGCAAAATTTGATTTTTTATCAAAATATACCCTCTTAACTTGCATTTTGATTTCTTTTGTGATATGCTTTAATCAGTTCATTGGAGGTGTATATGAAAATTGATTTAACTCAAGATTTGTTTAGCCGAGAAAAATATTTGTCAAAAATAAGAGGCTTTTATCACGAATGTGAACTTATTAAAGTTTTGACCGGGGTAAGGCGTTGTGGAAAGTCTTCTATTATGACCTTAATTATGCGCGAACTTATTGAGCAAGGAATAAATGAAGAAAACATTCTATATTTTAATCTCGATAAAAAGCCTTATATAAGCATCAACACGGCAGACAAATTAGATGCGTTGATTGAGAAAAACAATACTGCACAAGGGAGGAAATACCTTTTTATCGATGAAGTGCAAAATGTAAAAAACTTTGAACCTGTACTCAATGCATGGCGCGAAGAAGGTGATTTTTCCATTTTCATAACAGGCTCTAATTCATATTTATTATCTGGCGAACTTGTGACTAAATTGACGGGGCGATATATTGAGTTTAATATCCTTCCCTTTACATTCGACGAATATTTGAAAGCAAAAGAATATTTTAATAAACCTTTATCGTCAAATCCGCAAATCGAACTCCAAAATTATATTCTGGAAGGCGGTTTCCCCTACGCATTGAAACTTGACGCAATGGATGATAAACGAACTTATGTTATAAATCTTATTGCCGAAATATTTGATAAAGATATTCGAAAAAGAGTAAAAATCCGAAACAAATCCGTTTTTGATGCGGTTATGGATTACATCATCAATAATTTCGGTGCTACGACAAGCATTAACAATATTGCAGAAGATTTGGCAAAGAATGGTATCAATGTCAAAAGAGAGACAGTAAATCGCTATATTGAAGCATTAGTTGACGCAAAAATTATTATGCCTTGCAATCGGTTCGATATGAAGTCGAGACGCTCTTTGTCAGGAGAAAAGAAGTTCTATTTATCCGATTTGTCATTTTTCTATGCGTTGAACACCGATAATAGAATCAACTTTGGCCCTGTACTTGAGAATATTGTATATAATTACGCAAGATCGCTCGATTATTCTGTGAGTGTAGGGAGATTCGGTAAATTTGAGTGTGATTTCATTGTACGCGGAACGGATATGCAATATGCCTATATTCAGGTTGCATATACTATCGCTTTAAGTAAGGAAACGGAAGATCGCGAATATCGTCCACTTGAATCTATAAAGGATAATTATCCGAGATATGTTATCACGACGGATTATCTCCTGCAACAACGCAACGGGATAAAGAATGTTAATCTAATGGACTTTATGAGTAAAAATGAAAGGTTTTAAGTGCTATTTTCGCAGTAGTTGCTATTTCCGCTGACTTGTGCTACAACCCGGGCAACGAAAGGCAATCAAATATGGATTTACAATAAAACTGCGTATTATCCGTAAACCATAGAAATCATCTTGCGTTAACTTGGTTTATCTTTGAAATTGCTCCACATAATAAAAAAAACGTCAAACATTTGTTGATAAACAAAGTATAAAACTGTATAATTTAAGAGCAAACGGAATATAATAAAATGAGGAAATATGGAACTTGTTAATTGCTTAAAAAACCAATATGGAGAAAACGAGCCTATCTTTTTTGAAGATATAGCTAATGTTTGCTCCGGATATACAAGAGGACGTGTATATCAACTTATTGATGCCGCTATGAATAGCGGCCTTTTGGCTAAAGCCGGATACGATTGTTATTATGTTCCTACAACAACTCCGTTTGGAAAGTCTTTGCTTAATCCTCGAAAGATAATTGAGAAAAAATATATTTCAAACAACGGCAAAGTGTACGGTTTTTATACAGGTATATCATTGCTTAATAGTTTCGGCATAACGACTCAAATGCCGAACGTTATTGAAGTTTTTACAAACAACGAAGCCACAAAATCAAGACGTGTAACGATAAACAATCAAACGATTATAGTCAAAAGGGCGCGAACTACAATAAATAACGAAAATTACAAAGAAATGATGCTTTTAGAATTATTCAACCTTGCGGATGCTCGTTCTATTGATATACAATCGGCTCAAAAGATTGTTGATTATATTAAAAAAAACAATATATCAATTCAAAGTATTATGAAGTACGCAGAATTCGTTCCTGCGCGAGCTATAAAGAATTTTATGGGTAGCGAGTTGATTATAAAGAGGATACCTCTATATTGATATACGATAATATTCCATATGAAGAAGCAATATCTGTTATTCCCCAAATAATAGATAAGAAAATCTTTTAATTATAAAGACGGGAATTGTTGTGTTGCAAATGAAAGATTTTTGCTTGATAAATCAATTAAGATTTACAAGGGACATCGAATAGTTGATTTGGATAAAATCGGTCTAAAATACAGTAATATACCGACAAATTCAAACACACAATAACTGTTTTTCTTCACATTTAACATTTGAAATGTTATAATGTAGAAAAATTGTTAAACAGATGCCTTATCGTAGTCAAAGAATACGGAGAAAAGGCTTACTCATTTTCGCAGAATATGATTTCGGTGACTATTCCGTTTAACAGACCGAAACAACTCAAAAATGAGCCTGTAAATGAGCCTGTAAAACTCACTAAATCTGCAAAAAAGGTATTGCAAGCATTAAAAACAAATTCGGAAAGCACCATAGATGAAATAGTGACGAGTATAAGCGTATCAAGAGAGACTGTTAAACGGTCGTTGAAAACTTTATCAGAAAAAGGCTTAATAAAGCGTGTCGGTTCAGATAAAACCGGTCACTGGGAAATAATAGAAAGCATTTTATGAACAATATGGAGGCGTGAAATGGCGGATAAACATAATGAAATAACAATCAGAAGTTCGGCTGCGGAGTATCTTGCTTACGTTGCATCCGTCGGTGACGAGGCTCAAAATATAGAAGTCAGATACGAGGACGAGAACATTTGGCTTACGCAAAAATTATTAGGTATGCTGTTTGACGTAGAGCCTCATACCATAAACTACCATATTAAAAAGATTTTTGCTGACAGCGAACTTGTGGAAGATTCAGTTACTCGAAATTTTCGAATAACTGCCGCAGACGGAAAAACTTATGATACCAAACATTACAACCTGTCAATGATTATTGCTGTCGGATTCAAGGTTAATTCGGAAAGAGCTGTTCAGTTTCGCAAATGGGTAAATCAGATTGCCTCCGAATACACAATCAAGGGTTGGGTAATGGACGACGAAAGGCTTAAACGCGGGACATATCTTACGGATAAGTACTTCGACGAGCAATTGGAACGCGTTCGTGAAATCCGCGCCTCTGAACGTAAATTCTATCAAAAAATAACCGATTTATATGCCACGGCAATCGATTACGACAAGGACGCATTGGCAACAAAACGCTTTTACGCAACCGTTCAAAACAAAATGCATTATGCCGTTCACGGTCATACCGCGGCAGAATTAATTGTAGATCGTGCCGATGCAACCAAAGAGCATATGGGGCTTACCACATGGAAAGATGCTCCGGACGGCAAGATTCAAAAGTCCGATGTTGTGATTGCAAAAAACTATCTGAGCGAGTTTGAGCTTGGGCAACTTAACAGAATGGTTACCGCATATCTTGATTTTGCCGAAAGCATGGCGCAAAGAAAAATTCCTTTGACGATGGCGGATTGGGAAAAACGTCTGAACTCGTTTATTGAGATGTTCGAATATGGGCTTTTGCAAGACTCGAGTAAAGTTTCTAACGAAATCGCAAAACTTCATGCAGAAACGGAGTTTGAAAAATACAGAGTAATTCAGGATAGATTGTTTATGTCCGATTTTGATAAGTATATGCTGGAACTTGAACAGCATGTCAAAAAAGATGTCGGGGATAAAAAATAGACTTAGCTTGATAAATCCAATTTCATTTGGTATCATAGCAAGCGAAAAATAGAGTGTCGTTTGGCGTTAAATTTTTTGAAAACGGCTAAAAAAATTGGTATTGTTTTTGGTATTATTTTAGTTTGAAAATTATTTTGAAATCTAAAATTTACCGAAAAAACGAACGAGATTAGCAGTTTTAGACGAAAAATAACGCATAAAACACATAAAATCGTGCGAAATCTGCCTATTTTAATAGGGTTTTGAGAATTTTTCAAAACTCCTAAGGGGCAGTTATGGGTTCGATTCCCGTCGGGAGTACCAAAAAAACGACTGAATTTCTCAGTTGTTTTTTTAGTTTAGTAATTTTATTTTTTTAAATTCGTTTAATGCGTAGACGTGCTTATAATAGTTATTTTCAAAAAAATTTTGCGATAAAGTTCTATTTTGCAAAATATGATTATTAGTGCTATTTTAAATAGTTTCTTTGGATTTAAATGATTGATAGTTGTTTTATCATTAAACAATTCATTAAATCTTTATGAATAAAAAAGAACGGAGCAAAGTCCGTTCTTAATTTAAAACTTATTAGTTTTTAAATAATTCATCAAGTTTTTGTTCAAGTGTTCCGTCTTGGGCGAAAGGCAGAGAATCGAATTGTTTTAGATTATGTTTATCTATTTTTATATCTTTGTTAAAACCTAAAATGAATGATTTTGCTATCCTAAGGTAAAAATTTGGTCGGGAAATTTATAAGTGATATAGTCTTACAAACACTATCATTTGTAGCTGACAACGAAAGGGAGAACATAAAGAAACGTCAAGCAGAAGGTATAAGAATAGCAAAAGAAAAGGGCAAACACCTAGGTCGCCCAAAACTAAAACTTTCAAAAAATTTTCAAGCAATAGCTGACGAATATAAGAAAAAAGAGATAAAGTTAACACAAGCTCTGTCATCTCTTAAAATGAATAGAAGCGGTTTTTATAAACATATAAAAAGTTTATAATTGTCAACCTAAAAAGCCCTTTTGCATTTTAGCAAAGGGGGGAATTTTACAAACGTGAAATATCTATAAATAATTAAAAAAGTTTTATTTAATTTTTGTTTAAATTAGTTATAATTATTTCATATAAAAAAGTTAAAAAGGTAAAATACGTTAGTTTTATTATTTGACAATAATTAAAGATTTGAGTTTAAACCTTTTTTATAAATATATTTAAAATATTATTTATATATAATTGCATTTTTTTAAGTTTCGTGATATAAAAAAATTATGATTTTAAGTGTAATTTATTCGCTTTTAGCGTGCGTGGGGTTAGTTACTTGCGTGCTAACGGGCGCGCAAACAAAAAAATTAAAAATACCTTTTTATCCGTTTATAACTTGCTTTTTTGCTATTCTTTGTGTTATAAGCGGTTGTTTGCCCATGAAAAACGTTTTGCACGCTTTATGGAACGATAGTAGCGTTAATCCCGTTAAAATTTTAATATTATTTCTTTCTATGACGGCTATTTCCGTTTTTTTGGACGAAGCAGGCTTTTTTAAACTTACTGCTAGTTTTGCTTTAAAAAAGGCGGGGAAAAGTCAAACTAAACTTTTTGTTTTGTTATTTGTAACGGTATCCGTTTTAACGGTTTTCACATCTAACGATATAGTCGTGCTTACGTTTACGCCGTTTATTTGTTGTTTTTGTAAAAACGCTAAAATAAATCCTTTGCCTTATTTATTAGAAGAATTTATTTCAGCAAACACTTTTTCAATGGCGCTTTTAATAGGAAATCCTACAAATATTTATCTTGCTTTAAAGTCGGGCATTACGTTTTCAAAATACTTTTTAGCAATGATTTTACCTTCTTTGGCGGGCGGAGTCGTAAGTTTTTTAGCACTGTATTTTACGTTTAAAAAAGAACTTTCTAAACCCGTTCAAGCGGAAATAGTAGAAGTAGAAACCGAAAAACCTATGGTAATTATAGGGCTTATTTTTTTAATAGTTTGCACTTTACTTTTAGCTGTTTCGGAGTTTTTAAAATTGCAAATGTGGCTTATAGCTTTAATGGGAGCGTTAAGTCTTTTTGTAATAATATTTGCCTATAAGTCGATTAAAAGGCAAAATTTAACCATTATTAAGAATTCCGCAAAAAGAATTCCTTATGTTTTAATTCCGTTTCTGCTTTCTATGTTTTTGCTGGTTGCAAGTCTAGAATATAACGGCGTAACTTATAAAATTTATAAATTTTTAAATAAGGGCGGAGTTTTTTCTTACGGCGTTTGTTCTACCATATCGTGTAACTTGCTAAACAATATTCCTATGAGCGTTTTATTTGGTTCGGTCTTGCAAAACGGCACGGGACTTAAAGAAGTATACGCTTGTATAATAGGTTCTAATTTAGGCGCGTATTTAACGCCGATAGGAGCCTTAGCGGGCATTATGTGGATGAATATATTAAAAAATTACGACGTAAAAATTACTTTTTTACAATTTGTAAAATTCGGTACGATTACTATTGTTCCGACGCTTACCGCTTCTCTACTTGTTTTAAATTTTGTTGTTTAACTTTATATCAAATTTTATATAGCGATATTATATATTTATATATACATTATAAGTTAAAATATGATATAATATATATAAGATGCATTATAATTGCATTATTTTGTATAGATTTGCTTTTTGAAGTTTTTTTTGTTTTTTAGATAGCAAGATTCGGCGTGTTTGCATAAAGACGTATAGTAAAGGAAAGGAGAAGGTTTTTGGATAGAATAATTTCTATAAGCACAGGCAAAACCGTTTATAAAGACGGAGAAAACTGCGTAAAACTCTACTATTTAAAAAGCCAAGCCGAAGTTTACGAAGAAGCTTATAAACAAGTTTTAGTTTACTCGTTAGGGGTTAGTGTTCCGCAAATAAAAGGAATAGAAAAAATAGGTGAAAATCAAGCGATAATCGCTGAGTTTGTAAAAGGCGAAATTCTTGAAAAATTGTTTTTTGCAACCGACGAAAAAAGTTTAATTTTACAACAACTTATAGATTTTCAAAAAAAATACCATAAAATTCATACGGATAAGTTGCCTACAGGGCGCAAAATTTTCAAAAGTGAAATTTTAAAATGTCCCGATGAAAAATTTAGGAAAAAAGCATTAAAATTATTAAACGAAACGCAAAACAAAAACGAATTATGCCACGCCGGTTTCGATTTTTCAGAATTGCTTACGCTAAACGAAAAGTTATATTCTTTCGGTTGGGAAAATAGTTATTGCGGGGACAAGTTTTCTGACGTTGTTACGACTTTTTTTAGGCTTTTTGAAAAATACGGTAAAAGTTTGGCGGAAAGTTATTTAAACGGTTACGCTAACGTCGAAGAAGATAAAAAAGCGATAAAAAAATGGATATTTATTTACTACGTTTCAAACTATAAAAAATATTCGTCGGAGAACGGAGATTTAAGTAAATATTTAAAAGAAGTTATTAAAGGAGAAGAAAACTAATGATTAGCGTTACAATTTGCATAGGAAGCTCTTGCCATATAAAAGGTTCTAGAATAGTCGTAGAGAAGTTACAACAGTTGGTTGTAAAAAACGAATTAACGGAAAAAGTAAAATTAGACGGAACTTTTTGTATGGGGAAATGTCAACAAGGGGTTTGCGTAACGGTTGATAACGAATTCTTTTCGGTAACGCCGGAAGATACGGAAAGCTTTTTCGATAAAGAAATTTTAGCAAGAGCGTAAGTATGATTATACAAATTTGCGTGGGGAGTTCTTGCTACCTTAAAGGTTCAGCCGAAATAGTAAAATTGTTAGAAGAAAAAGTTTCTAACGGGTACAGCGACAAAATTACGCTTGCGGGAAGCTTTTGCTTAGGAAAATGTAATAGAATAGGCGTAACGGTAAAGGTGGGCGACGAAATTTATACGGGAATAACGCCTACTAATTTCGAGAATTTTTGGGTTGATAAAATAGAGAAAAAATTTACCTAATATTTTTTAAAGGAGTTCTATTATGACGTCGTGTCTTACGTTAAAAAAATCGAATTGTAAAAACTGTTACAAGTGCATAAGACACTGTCCCGTAAAATCCATAAGATTTTCGGCAAACCAAGCTCACATAGTAGCGGAAGATTGCATTTTATGCGGACATTGTTTCGTAGTTTGTCCGCAAAACGCAAAAGAAATAACAAGCGAAACCGAAAAAGTTAAAGTTTTAATTCAGTCGGGCGCACCCGTTTACGTTTCTCTTGCTCCGTCGTTCGTCGCTAATTACGACGGAATCGGAATAGACGCTATGAGAAAAGCTTTATTAAAGCTCGGCTTTTCGGGAGTGGAAGAAACGGCAATAGGGGCGACTATCGTTAAAAACGAATACGAAAATATGATGAAAAGAAAGGATAAAGACGTTATTATTTCTTCTTGTTGTCATACCGTAAATTTACTTATACAAAAGTATTTTCCGTCGTCGCTTAACTATTTGGCAGACGTTTTATCGCCTATGCAGGCGCATGCAATAAACATTAAACAAAGAATAAAAAACGCAAAAGTCGTATTTATAGGGCCGTGTGTTGCCAAAAAAGACGAAGCTCAAACTAGCGGTGGTATAGTTGACGCGGTTTTAACTTACGAAGATTTGGCTAAATGGTTCGAAAAAGAAGACGTAATATTAGAAAAAGAAATCGACGTAACCGAAAAAAGCTTAGCTAGGTTATTCCCGACGACAGGCGGAATTTTAAAGACAATGAATTTTAATTCCGATTATAAATACCTAGCCATAGACGGAATAGAAAACTGCATTTCGGTTTTAAAAGATTTAGAAAGCGGTAAAATTCACAACTGCTTTATAGAAATGTCCTCTTGCGTGGGAAGTTGTGCAGGGGGTCCGGTTATGGAAAAATATCATAGAGCGCCTTTGCAAGATTATTTCGCCATAGCAAATTATGCGGGTAAAAAGGATTTTGACGTTGTTCAGCCCGACAGTAACGAACTAAGAAAATATTTTCCGCCTATTGTAAGAAACAACGTTCCACCGATGGATTATGAAATTACCGACATTTTACATAAAATGGGTAAATTTAAGCCGGAAGACGAACTAAATTGCGGTTCTTGCGGATACGATTCTTGCAGAGAAAAGGCAATAGCCATATATCAGGGCAAAGCCGAAATTTCTATGTGCTTGCCTTACTTAAAGGATAAAGCCGAAAGCTTTTCCGATTGTATAGTAAACAACACTCCTAACGGACTTATAGTCGTAAACGAAAACTTAGAAGTTCAACAAATAAACGGAGTTGCTAGAAAAATAACCAACGTTCAACGCGCTTCGGACGTTTTAGGAGAAAGCGTCAGCCGTATTCTAGATACGGCTATCTTCGAAAAGGTTTTAAAAAGTAAGCGTAGCGTAAGAAACCAAAAAACCTATCTTGCCGATTACAATAAATACGTCGAACAAACCGTAGTTTACGATTTAGCGTATCATTTGCTCGTTTGCATTATGAGAGATATAACCGAAGAAGAAAGCGAAAAAGAGAAAAAGGAAAGTATTTCTCGTCAAACGATAGAAGTTGCAGACAAGGTTGTGGATAAACAAATGCGTATCGTTCAGGAAATTGCTTCCTTGCTTGGCGAAACGGTTGCGGAAACCAAAATCGCTTTAACAAAATTAAAGGAGTCCATTACCGATGAATGATTTATGCGTCGATATAGGCTTTAAAAGCGTAAACCACTACGGAGAACAGCTTTGCGGAGACCATTTAGACGTTGTGGAACAAGGCGAAAATTCAAGGGTAATAGTTTTGGCGGACGGTTTAGGTAGCGGGGTAAAAGCAAGTATTTTATCAACGCTTACGTCTAAAATTATTTCTACTATGATGTCGGAAGGCTTGTCTTTGGAAGAAAGCGTGCAAACCATCGTAAAAACTTTGCCCGTTTGTTCGGTAAGGGGGGTTGCTTATTCCACCTTTACGATAGTTAGAATCGTAGATAACGTTTCCGCCGAAATAATAGAATTCGACAACCCGAAAACGATTATTTTAAGGGACGGCAAAAATTTCGAGTACAACCGTACCGAAATGGTAATAGAAGGAAAAAAAGTATATAATTCCACCATTTCGCTTAAAGACGGCGACGTTTTTATAGTTTTGAGCGACGGTTGTCCGCACGCAGGAATAGGGAATTTATATAATTTCGGATGGAAAAGAGAAGAAATAGCCGATTATATGCTTCCTGTTGTTTACGCGGGCGGATATTCGGCAAAATCGCTTGCGACTATTTTGATTGACGAAGTAAATAAACTTTACGATTATAAGCCCGGCGACGACGCTACGGCTTGCATAATAAAAGTTAGAAAACGACAAGCGGTAAACATACTTTTCGGTCCGCCGAGCGACAGGGACGATACCCAAAGAATGATGTCGTTATTCTTTTCAAAAGAAGGCAAACATATTGTTTGCGGGGGGACGACTTCTTCTATCGTAGCTAAATTTTTAAATAAGCCGTTAAAAACGAGTTTAAGTTTCGATAAAAGCGGAATTCCGCCTATCGCCGAAATAGAAGGCGTAGATTTAGTTACGGAAGGCGTTATTACTATGAATAAAGTCGTTGAATACGCAAAAGACGCGGTCGGCGACAATAACCTTTACGAACAATGGGGGTTCGGACACGACGGAGCTTCTTTAATATGCAGATTACTGTTCGAAGAAGCAACCGATATAAATTTTTACGTTGGCAGAGCGGTAAATCCCGCTCATCAAAATCCCGATTTGCCTATAAATTTCAATATTAAAATGACTTTGGTTGAAGAATTAAGCAAATGTCTTAAACAAATGGGTAAAAGAATAAGAGTAAATTATTTTTAAAGGATAATTATGAGAAAGTTCGATACAAAAGTTCAATATTTAAAGTACAAAGTTTTAAGGGAAGTTGCCCGTCAGGAATGGGAAGGAAAACTTGCGGAAAACGCTATAGACATTCCTAAAATTATAGTTCCGGGCAAAATTCCTACTATGCGTTGTTGCGTCTACAAAGAAAGAGCAATTTTAACCGAAAGGGTAAAAATAGCTATGGGCGGAGATAAAAATAACGACAACGTTATAGAAGTAATCGATATCGCTTGCGACGAATGTCCCGTAGGCGGATATACCGTTTCCAGCGCGTGCAGGGGCTGTCTTGCTCACCGTTGCGAAGACGTTTGTAGGTTCGGGGCTATTACGTTCGACAGCGCGCACGTTGCCCACATAGACAAGACTAAATGTAAAGAATGCGGATCCTGCGCAAAAGTTTGCCCGTATAGCGCAATTATGAATTTTAAACGCCCTTGCGAAACTTCTTGTAAAGTTAAAGCTATTACCATGGGCGACGAAAAACAAGCTATGATAAACAACGACAAGTGTATTTCTTGCGGTGCTTGCGTTTACGCTTGTCCGTTTGGGGCTATTACCGATAAATCGTTTATATTGGACGCAATTAGAGCTATAAAGGAAAGTCAAAATAACCAAAAATATAAAGTTTTTGCAGTAGTCGCTCCTTCTATTTCAAGTCAGTTTACTTACGCAAAACTCGGTCAAGTAATATCGGGAATAAAACAATTAGGTTTTCGTACCGTAGTTGAAGCCGCGTTAGGCGCGGATATGGTCGCGTATGCGGAAGCAAGGGAACTTGCTGAAAAAGGATTTTTAACAAGTTCTTGTTGTCCTGCGTTCGTCGATTATATCGAAAAAAACAATCCTGATCTTAAACAATATATTTCGCACAATTTGTCGCCTATGACGACTATTGCAAAATTCATAAAAGAACACGAACAAGATTGCAAAGTCGTATTTATAGGACCATGTACCGCGAAAAAGAAAGAAGTTCAAAAGGAAAGCGTAAAACCGTATGTTGACGTTGCCATTACTTTTGAAGAATTACAAGCTTTATTCGACAGTAAAGATATTGATATTACTACGCTTGCCGAAGAAGAATTAGAAAACGCTTCTTACTTTGGAAGAATCTTTGCAAGAAGCGGTGGTCTTGCGGACGCCGTTAGAGAAGCTTTAAAAGAACAAAATATTGATTTCGACTTTAAACCCGTTTCTTGCGACGGAATAGAAGCTTGCAAAATAGCGTTGCTTAAAAAGGGTAAAAATATGCTCGACGCTAACTTTATAGAAGGTATGGCGTGCTTAGGCGGTTGTATAGGCGGGGCAGGCTGTTTAAATCACGGAGAAAAGAATAAAGCGGAAGTTGACAGATACGGAATGAGCGCAATGGAAAAAACCATAACGGACGCCATTTCTATGGTTAACAACGTCAATAATAAAAAATAATTTTTTTCTTAATAATAAAAAACTTTTGCGTTTTACACGTAAAAGTTTTTTATGTTTTGGTAAATTTTACTATTAAGTGCAACTGTTAGGAGTAAAAAATAAGATTATATAAAATCTATGGTTTAATTATTTTAGTTTATTTCGAAAACTTCTGTAAACCGTTTTTTTATAGCTTAAATATGCTTTTTTCGACTTATAGCCCTACTTAAAGATAAATTCGGCTTTAAATATTAAAAACATTGTTATTAAAGTTAAAAAACTATAAATTTCGGGCGTAGCAAAATTTTGCTACGCCCCGCAGTTTTTAATAATTTAATTGTTTCTTAATTACTTTTTAAAGGTTCTTTTTCAATTATGGTTTTATATCCGCCTTCTCCGTATCTGATACATTTGGATACCCTTGAAAGCGTTGCGCTGGATATGTCCGTGTGTTCTATAATTTCATTATAGGTTTTTCCTTCTAAAAGCATTTTCGCCGATTTTATGCGTTGGCTCATAGATTCAAGTTCTTTCATCGTGCATAAATCGGAGAAAAACTTTTCGCACTCTTCCAAAGTTTCAAGCTTTAATATTTCTTTATAAAGCTCGTCTATCATAGGTTTATAATTTTTAACCGTCATTTTAACTCCTTAATACTCTTCTTGCGAAGATTTGTTTAAAAAAGCTTTTGTCTTTTCGCTTTGGGGATTGTTAAATAGTTGTTCGGGCGAGCCTTCTTCTTCTATAATTCCGTCCGACATAAACACTATTTTATCCGATACGTTTTTGGCAAAATTCATTTCGTGAGTTACTATTATCATAGTTCTGCCTTCGTCCCTAAGTTGTTTTATTACTTTTAAAACTTCTCCCGTAAGTTCGGGGTCTAGGGCGGAAGTAGGTTCGTCGAAACATAAAATATCGGGGGATAGGGCAAGCGCTCTTGCAATTGCAACCCTTTGTTGTTGTCCGCCCGAAAGTTCGCAAGGGTAATTTTTTGTTTTCTCTTTTAAACCTACTCTTTCTATAATTTGCAAGGCTTTTTCTGCGTTTTCGGCTTTTTTTAGCTTTAAATCGTTTTTCTTATCGTAAGAAGTAAAATTTTTCCAAAACGCTTTTAAAAATATACCTATTTTTTTAAAAAACGAATTTTTTTTCATTTCGCTTTTAGCGTTTTGCATATTTTCTTTCTTTTTAGCTTTATAGTAAGTGGAATTTTCTTTAATTTTGCGTTTGCTCTTAACGTTCATCGCAAGCGTTACGTTGTTTAAAACGTTGTATTGCGGAAATAAATTAAAGTTTTGAAATACCATTCCTAACGTTTTGGAATTCGTGGTTTTTTCTTCAACGGGAAAAATTTTTACTCCGTCAAGATAAATTTCTCCTTCGTCAGCCGTTTCTAAAAAGTTTAAACACCTAAGTAACGTCGTTTTTCCGTTTCCCGAAGAACCTATTACGGATACTACTTGACCTTTTTCCATAGTAAAGTTTATCCCTTTTAAAACTTTGGTTTCTCCAAAACTTTTACATAAATTTTTAGTTTCTAAAAAAGCCATAATCACACCTTATAGTAAGAGAGTTTTTTCTCAACGTAGTTAAATAGTAGCGTTAAAAGTCCGTTTAAAATCAAATAGAACAATCCCGAATAAAATATCGCCCAAATATATTCTCTCAATAATTTTTTAGCTACGAAAATTACTTCTACAACCCCTATTACGTTCGCAAGCGACGTGTCTTTGGTTAGGGTAATTATTTCGTTACTCATAGGCGGAACTATACGCTTTACGACTTGCATTAAAATAACTTTAAAAAACGCTTGCGTTTTTGTTAGTCCTAAAACTTGACAAGCTTCGTACTGACCCTTACTAATAGATTGAATACCGCCCCTGAATATTTCGGAAAAATATGCCGAATAATTTATTGAGAACGCAACTAACGCCGCCAAAAATCTTGTGGAAATGGTTTTGTCAAACCAAGCCCAACCCGTATTCATAGTAGGCCATACAAAGTCGAAAAGTAGTCCGGGAACGTAGTATATAATAAAAATCTGCAACATTAAAGGCGTTCCCCTTAATATCCAAACTATTACTTTAAAAAAGATTCGCAAAGGGGCAAATTTCGAAGTCGTGCAAAACGAAATGAGTAACCCTAATGGCAATGCTATTATAATTGTGAGAAAAAATAACAATAAAGTCGTTTCAGATGCTTGCAACAACTGTTTTGTTACGTCTAATAATGCTTTCATATATTCCTTATCGCAGTTAATCGAGTTAAATTTAAAACGATAAATTTAACCCGACTAATTTGTAAATTAAATTAAACTTTTGTATTTTAAACTAAATTTTAAAGATTTCCCAAAGCTTGGTCGTTTAACGCAACCGAAACGTATTGTTCCGCAAGTCTTGCCAAAGTTCCGTCTTGATATTTTTCTTTAAAGAATTCGTTTAATTTAGAAACTAAATTACTTTTCTTTCTAGCCCCTACTCCGAATAATTCTTGATTAAAAGATACCGCGTTAGTGTTTACTATCATTAAATCTTCATAGCTTCCTTTTCCTATTATGCTGTAAGCCATAGTGTAATCGATAATGGCAACTTCGCTCGTTCCTGCTTTAACTTCTAATATAGATTGTACTTGACTTGTAACTCTATTTATTTTCGACGCTTGTAAAGTGCCGGTTGCAACTGTATCTCCCGCGCTTCCTTCTTCTACCGCTATTTTAGCAGATTTTACTGTGTTTACGCTGTTAATACTTTCCGAATTACTTTTCTTTATTACCGCTACTTGCATATTCGTTGCGTACGAAACCGAAAAGTCCATTTCGGTTTTAAGTTCATCGCTTAAAGTCATTCCGTTCCAAACTAGGTCAATAGCTTTGCTAGATAATTCAGTGGTTTTTTGATTCCATTCAATTTCTACGAATTCTACGTTTACGCCGATTTTCTCAGCGAATAATTTTGCTAAGTCAGCGTCAAATCCAACCCATTGTCCGTTTTCTTTGTAGTCCATAGGTTTATAATCGGTAATTCCTACAATTAGCGTTCCTTTCTTTTGTACGTATTCTAAATCGGATTTGCTTTTCTTTCCGCAAGCGGTAGTTGAAAAACAACATATTAAAGCTAACGTTAGACATATAGCAGATATTATTTTTTTCATTTTTTCTCTCTCCTTTGCTTTATCACTTTATCGTGCTAAATTATTTATGTGCCTATTATACTTTATTACGATAAAGTTGTAAAGCGTTTTTAACAACTTTTTTTAAATTTTTTTAAAATTTTTTTGGAGATAGATTTATATATAATAAGGTAATATTTTTTCCCTTTAAAAAAATTGTAAAAATAATTTACTTTTAAGTTTTTTTCTGATATAATATCCTTATTAAGACAATGTATCAATAAGGAGAACAAAAAAATGGAGAAAATCACAAACGACGTTTACTACGTCGGAGTAAACGACCACGAAATAGATTTATTCGAAGGGCAATATATAGTTCCGAACGGAATGGCATATAATTCTTACGTTTTGTTAGACGAAAAAATTGCCGTTTTCGATACGGTGGATAAAAATTTTTGCGAGCAGTGGATAAAAAACGTTAAAGAAGTTTTAAACGGTAAAAAACCCGATTATTTAATAATTTCTCATATGGAACCCGACCATAGCGCAAATTTAGTTGAATTTTTGGATATTTTCCCCGAAGTTACTGTAATCGGAAACGCAAAAACTTTTGGGATGTTCGATAATTTTTTCCATAGAGAAATAAAGAACAAAAAACTAGTTTTAGACGGAGAAATTTTAAGTCTTGGCAAAAATAGCTTAAAATTTATATTCGCGCCTATGGTTCACTGGCCCGAAGTTATGGTTACGTATTGCGAAGAGCAAAAACTGTTGTTTTCGGCTGACGCGTTTGGGAAATTCGGGGCGTTAGACGTAGAAGAAGATTGGGCTTGCGAAGCTAGAAGATATTATTTCGGAATAGTCGGAAAATACGGAGTACAAGTACAAAGTTTATTAAAAAAACTTTCGGGAGCTAAATTAGAAAAGATATTACCTTTACACGGCCCTGTTTTGCAAGATAATTTAAGCTATTATATAGGCTTATACGATACTTGGTCTTCCTACGGGGTAGAAGCGGAAGGAGTGTTTATAGCTTACACTTCCGTTTACGGAAACACTAAAAAAGCAGTAGAAGAGCTTAAAGAAAAATTAAAAGAGAAAGGTTGTTCTAAGGTAGTCGTAGCGGATTTAGCTAGAAGCGATATGGCTGAATGTGTGGAAGACGCGTTTAAATACGGAAAAATTGTTTTGGCTTCTACGACTTATAACGGCGACGTATTCCCCTTTATGAATACGTTTTTAGAAGCTTTAACCGAAAGAAATTATCAAAACAGAAAAATAGGTATAATCGAAAACGGCAGTTGGGCACCGACCGTTGCAAGAATTATCAAAGAAAAATTTTCGAAATCTAAAAATATCGAATTCGTAGAACCCGTAGTTAAAATTTTATCGTCTTTAAGTCAAGAAAACTTAAAGCAGTTAGACGAACTCGCTACGGAACTCAACAAACGCTAAACGTAAATTATATACGCCGAATGAAGTTTAAACAATTTCATTCGGCTAATTTAATCGTATAATTTTTAATTTATTTTTTTTCTTTACAAATTATTGTCTATAATATATAATAAAGGATAGAAAAGTACAAGATTACGAGAAAAACTCGCAAGGAGAAATATGAGTAAACCGTTGGTTGCCATAGTCGGCAGACCCAACGTCGGGAAATCGACGTTTTTCAATAAAATAAGCGGAGATAGAAAAGCTATCGTAAAGGATAAGCCGGGTGTTACTAGGGATAGAATTTACGCCGACGCCGAGTGGTGCGGTTATAATTTTACCCTAATAGATACGGGCGGAATAGAACTTAAAAGCAACGACGAAATGTGGCGACATATAAAAGAGCAAGCCGAAATAGCGATAGAAACCGCCGACGTTATAATATTTTTTTGCGACGCGCGCACGGGTTTAACTCAAGCCGATAGGGACGTTGCGGAAAAACTGCGTAGGTCAAAAAAACCCATAGTTTTAGCAGTAAACAAAATGGATAATTACGACCCTATTCTTTTGTCGGAATTTTATGAATTAGGACTTGGCGAACCTTACGGAATTTCAAGCGAACAAGGAAAAGGAATGGGAGATTTGCTTGATAAGGTATGTTCTTACTTCGATAAAATAGAAGACGAACAAGAAGAAGGTGTTTTGCGTATAGCGGTCGTCGGGAAACCTAATGCGGGTAAATCCAGTTTAGTCAATAAGTTGCTCGGATACGATAGAACTATTGTTTCTTCTATTGCGGGAACTACGAGAGATTCCATAGATACGCCTTTCAGCGTAAACGGACAAAAATACGTTTTAATAGACACTGCGGGAATAAGAAGGAAAAGAGCCGTTTACGAAGACGTAGAATATTATAGCGTAGTAAGGGCATTTAATTCCATAAGAAAAGCTGACGTAGTGCTTATCGTAATAGATTCTGTAGAAGGTTTAACCGAACAAGACGTAAAGATATGCGGATTTGTTCACGAACAAGGTAAACCCAGCGTTATTTGTATGAATAAATGGGATTTAGTCGATAAAGATACGTATACAATAAACAAGTTTGAAGAAAAATTAAAGTGCGATTTAGCGTTTATGGATTACTATAAGTCGGTCTATATATCGGCTAAAAGCGGACAAAGGGTAGAAAAAGTTTTATCCTTAGTAAGAAGCGTTTACGAAAACAGCCAAAAAAGAATTTCTACGGGACTTTTAAACGATATTTTAGGCGACGCTATTCGCACGACCGACCCGCCTACAAAACACGGCAGAAGATTAAAAATTTATTATGCTACGCAAGACGGAGTAGCTCCGCCGACGTTTATTATTTTCGTAAACAACGCGGAACTTATGCATTTTTCATATAAAAGATTTTTAGAAAACGTTATAAGAAATTCTACCGATTTTTCGGGAACTCCTATAAGACTAATCGTAAAAGAAAAGAAGGAGAACGAAGAATGAAAACCATGAGTATTTCTAACGGTTGGTATTATTTTGTAGTTATCGCCGTTTGTTCTTACCTTATAGGTTGCATAAACTTTGCTATTATTATAAGTAGAGTAAAAAATCACGGAGAAAAGGATATCCGTTCTATCGGGAGCGGTAACCCCGGTATGCTAAATATGAGTAGAGCTTACGGAATGAAAGTAGGCGTTTTAATACTTTTTTTAGATATTATGAAAGGAGTTGTTCCGTGTTTAACGGCAAAACTTATATTTAAAAACGTATATTATTCTTCTAACGGTTTATGTTTGCAAGATACTGCGCTTGCCTTAGCGGGGTTAGGTGCGGTTTGCGGACACGTTTTCCCGTTTTGGCTAAAATTTAAGGGCGGAAAGGGTATTTCTACCACGATAGGCGTTTTTTTGGTTGCTCAACCTTTATGGGTTGTAATTTTTGGCGTGTCGGCAATAGTTTTTATTTTGCTAACGAATATGGGCTCTATGGGTTCTTTTATAGCTACAACGCCGTCGGCAATAGTAACTTGCTATAAATTTTATTTAAAATGCGTAAATAACGCTATAACTTTAAATTGGGTGTTTTACGTAACTCAATTTATGGTATTTTTAATAATAGTAATCACTTGGTGGGCGCATAGAGTAAATATAGTAAGGCTTATAAAGGGCGAGGAACACCCTACAAATTGGTTACAAATGATTAAAAATATGAAGTTTAAATCTAAATTAAAAAAACAAAAGAATAAATAAAGTGTTTTTAGCGTTAAAAATTTTATTTAACCCCTTTTTAAAAAGCGATATTTTAATTAAAAACTATTTTTCAAAAAAACTTTTTTTAATAACATATTTCAAAAAAACCTTTCATATACTTTAATTAGCTTGAAGTTACGGGAGGTTTTTATTTTTATGGAGCGTTACGATATTTACAGGGATATTGCCGAGAGAACGGGCGGAGATATTTATATAGGCGTAGTAGGTCCGGTTCGGACGGGGAAGTCCACTTTTATATCAAAATTTATGGAAAAAAACGTGCTTCCCAACATTTCGGGGAAGAATAAAAAGCAAATAGCGGTAGACGAGTTACCGCAGTCCGCGCAAGGTAGAACGGTTATGACGACCGAACCTAAATTTATTCCTGGGGAAGCGGTAAGCATAACGCTTGGGGCGGGGGCTAGCGCAAGGGTAAGAATGATAGATTGCGTTGGCTTTATGGTAGACGGCGCGCAAGGAATAAGCGAAGACGGAAAACCCAGAATGGTTAAAACGCCTTGGCAAAGTAAACCTATGCCGTTCGACAAGGCAGGGGAGCTTGGCACAGAAAAGGTAATAAAAGAACATTCTACAATAGGCATAGTAGTTACATGCGACGGTAGTTTTACCGACATAGACAGGTCTAACTACGTTCCTAGCGAAGAAAAGGTAATAGGGGAGTTAAAAGCCATCAATAAGCCGTTTATCGTGGTTTTAAACTCTAACGAACCACAGGGAGAAAAGGCGCAAAAACTAAAAAATTCTTTATGTAAAAAGTACGGAGTAACGGTAGTCGCGATGTCTTGTCAGGACGCTACGGAAAGCGATTTTAATTCGTTACTCGAAAAAGTTTTACTAGAATTTCCGTTAAAAGTTTGCAACGTTAAAATTCCTACTTGGTTAAACGCTTTGCCTTACGAGAGTAAAATTATTCAAGATTTAATTAAAGCTTTAAGAGAATCGGGAGAAAAAGCTTGTAAAATGAAAGACGGAGCTTGTTTTCAAACGGCGTTTTCGTCCGTAGAAAACGTTATCCCGCCCGAAAGCGTAGATTGTAATTTGGGAGAAGGCGAAGTCAACGTTAAAATAGACGTTAAGCCCGAACTTTTTTATTCTGTTTTAAGCGAAGAAAGCGGGCAAGACATAAAAGACGAATTTTCTTTAATAAATTACGTTAAAAATTTGGCGGAAGCTAAAAAATGTTACGATAAAATTAAAGACGCTATCCCGCAAATAGAACAAGAAGGTTACGGTATAGTAAATCCTACTTCTTCCGACTTGGAAATAGGCGAACCTATTTTGGTTAAACGCGGTTCTAGATACGGGGTTAAAATAGAAGCTAAAAGCACTAGCTACCACGTTATGAAAATAGATTTAGACGCTTCCGTTACACCGCTTTCGGGGAATAAAGAACAGTGCGAAAATTACGTTAATTATTTAAAAGACGAATATCTAAAATCGCCTGAAAACCTTTGCAATATAAACGTTTTCGGTAAAAAAATGAGCGATTTCGTTAAGGACAGCGTTTCGGCAAAACTTAATGCAATGCCTATCGAAGCTCGTGGAAAAATGAAAAAAACGGTAAGTCGTATCGTAAACGAAGGGAAAGGCGGAGTTATCTGTATTTTATTGTAAAAAGTATATAATAAAGGTGAGTTTTATAAGCTTACCTTTTTTGTTGAAAATTTTTGCAAAAACGCATATTTTTTGCTTGTATTGACATTTTATTTCTTTTATAATATAATAAAATGAAGAGAGGGAAATAAAATGTGTGGCATAGTCGGTTACATTGGAGAAAGACAATGTAATAAAGTTTTAATGAACGGACTAAGAAGACTTGAATACCGCGGGTACGATTCCGTAGGTATGGCTTCTTTGTGCGATGGTTCGTTTAATGTAGTTAAAAGAAAAGGTAGAGTTGCATCTATTGAAAAAGACAGTGAAAATATTTTAGGAAATATAGGAATAGGGCATACCAGATGGTCTACCCACGGAAAACCTTCGGATGAAAATTCTCACCCGCATTACACTAAAAATTTCGCCGTAGTTCATAACGGTATTATTGAAAATTATCTGGATTTAAAAATAGAACTCGTAAACGACGGGGTAAAGTTTTCTTCTGAAACGGATACGGAAGTTATAGTTCACCTACTTGAAAAATATTATCAAGGCGATTTTTTGTCCGCAGTAAAAAAGACTTTAAAACGTTTGTGCGGTTCTTATGCTCTTGCGATAATTTGTAAAGATTATCCCGAAGAAATAATAGTTGCTAAAAAAGACAATCCTTTAATTATAGGTCTTGGCGATAAAGAGGGATTTGTTGCAAGCGATATTCCCGCTCTTGCCGATTACACTAACAAAATTATATATCTTCAAGACGGTGAATTTGCGGAAGTAAAAAGGGACGAAGCAATAGTTTATAACGATAAAGGTATAAAAACAGATAGAGAAATTACCGTTGTAGACGTAGAAAAAAGTCAGCTGTCCACCGCCGGATACGAAAGTTTTATGTTAAAGGAAATAAACGAAATTCCTTTTGCAATTGAAAATACTCGTAAGAGTTTACAAAACCTAATTTTACCCGAAAAGTTAGTCTATATGTTAAAAAACACCGATTTAATTAAAATAATCGGATGCGGTACGGCGTATAACAGCGGTTTAGTTGGTAAACAACTTTTCACTAAATACGCTCGCGTTAGATGTGAAACGGACATTGCAAGCGAATTTAGATATAACGAAAATTTAATAGACGATAAAACTTTAGTTATTGCCGTTTCCCAAAGCGGAGAAACCGCGGATACTTTGGCAGGCGTTAAAATCGCCAAAGAAACGGGCGCGTACGTTTTACTTATTACCAACGTTGCAAATTCTTCTATCACACATTACGCAGACTATACCATAGTTACCAAGGCGGGAATCGAAACTGCGGTTGCCGCAACTAAAAGCTACAATTCTCAATTAGTGGTTTTCTATTATTTGGCTGAAAAAGTTGCTAAGTTACGGGGATTAGAATGTAATTTTATGGACGCGTTAAAGTACGTTCCCGCAAAAATCAAAAAAAACGTTTTAGACAAACAAGATTTAATTGTAGACTTGGCTAGAAAATATTACGACGTTCATTCGGTTTTCTTTTTAGGTAGAATTTTAGATTACGCCGTTGCGGTAGAAGCTTCTTTAAAATTAAAAGAAATAACTTATATTCACAGCGAAGGTTACGCCGGCGGAGAATTAAAACACGGTACGCTCGCTTTAATTGACGGGCAGGTTTTAGTAGTTATTTTGGAATCGCAAAAAGAATTAGTTCCTAAAATGGAAAACGCTTTGAGAGAAGTAGAAGCAAGGGACGCAAACGTTTTAGTCGTTACTAAGGACGAAAAATATTCTTATTGCGACGCCGTTATTTTACCCGACGTAGACGAAGCTTTAATGCCACTAGTGGAAATAGTGCCTTTCCAACTGTTTGCGTATTACGTTTCTCGTTGTAGGGGACAGGACGCGGATAAACCTAGAAATTTGGCAAAATCCGTTACCGTTGAATAAAATTTGTAAAATAAAAATTTTATTTTTAAATGAAAACAACGCGTTTAAAATTTTTTAACGCGTTGTTTTTTTAAGGTTTAATTGTTTTTTGTTTATGGTTTCGCCTTAGGATAAAGGCTAATCTTTATTTTTAATATATGTAAAGGTATTCACATATTATAAATGTTCATATAGGTAAATTTTTAATATATATGCTCATTTGTTACTTTTAAGGAGATATGCAAATGGAAAAACTTGTAATCGCTTCCGAAAATAAGGGAAAAATTAGGGAGTTTAAAGAAATTTTAGGCGATAAATACGAAATTCTTTCGCTTGCCGACGTTGGCTTTAACGGCGAAATAGACGAAAAATACGATACCTTTGAAGAAAATTCTTACATAAAAGCTAAAACGGTTTACGACTATACGGGACTAAGCGTACTTGCCGACGACAGCGGTTTGGTTGTTCCGTCCTTAAACGGAGAACCGGGTGTAAAAAGCGCAAGATATGCGGGAAATCACGACATGCAGGCAAATAAGAAAAAACTTCTTGAAAAGTTAAACGGAAAAGATAGAAAAGCGTATTTTGTATGTTGTATTACTATGATTACCAAAGATAAAAATATTTGCGTTTTCGGAAAAACCGAAGGGGAAATTTTGTTTGAAGAACGCGGAACCGGCGGGTTCGGCTACGACCCGTTATTTTATAGTTACGATTTAAAAAAATGTTTCGGCGAATGTTCGGACGAAGAAAAAAATTCGGTTTCTCACAGGGCAAGGGCAATACAGGAATTATTAAAAGCTATAAAATAGGTTTTGTATGCTATGACAAATTTATGTTAAAATATAGAAAAAGGATAAAAATTTTATTAAAAAATTTTAAAAACACTATTTTTAAGCTGTTTTTTGTCGGATTTTCAAGCAAAAGTAAAAAAGAAATATTTTTTTAAAAATTTTGTAAAAATTCGACAAAAACGATTGACAAACTAATAATATTTTGGTACTATTTATGAGCATTATGTGTCAATGCGGGTGTAGTTCAATGGTAGAATTCCAGCCTTCCAAGCTGGCTGCGTGGGTCCGATTCCCATCACCCGCTCCATTATAGTTTTTAAAGGGAGCCAAACTCACAAATTGTTCAGTTTGCGCCTGTAGCTCAGCTGGATAGAGCACCGCCCTTCTAAGGCGGGTGTCAGGGGTTCGAATCCCTTCAGGCGCGCCAAAACAAACGGCGGGAGTAGCTCAATCGGTGGAGCGCCAGATTGTGGTCCTGGAGGTCGTGGGTTCGATTCCCATCTCTCGCCCCATTAAAAACTTACATTGGGGTGTCGCCAAGCGGTAAGGCACGGGATTTTGATTCCCGCATTCGTAGGTTCAAATCCTGCCACCCCAGCCAAAAAACTTTATATTTTTATTTAAAACGGACGGTCCATTAGCTCAGGCGGTAGAGCACGCGACTTTTAATCACGGTGTCCGGGGTTCGAGTCCCCGATGGATCACCACTTACTCATAAGTGCTTTTAGAACAAAAGGAAATGAGTCGCCATAAGCAGAAGCGTTATATCTGCTTTTATATTTGGACCATTAGCTCAGTTGGTAGAGCACCTGACTCTTAATCAGGGTGTCCGGGGTTCGAGCCCCCGATGGTCCACCAAAAACATTTTTATATTTTAAATTTAATTTTTTAAAAAGCTAAAACATCCGAAGGGATGTTTTTTTTGTTTATTGCTTGAAATAAAATTTAGTTTATTGTATACTTACTCTGATGTGAACCCAAAAGATTGGACAGTAATGAAAAACTTTTGGGTGCATATCACAATTTCTTACATTTTAAATAAATTTTTATATATTACTGAGTATATGTAAATTATAAAAGGACTAAATATGAGATACATAACCGATGAACAGATAAAGAAAATTGATATCGATTCTTTTGAACTGCTAAAAATCGTAATACTATAAAACATAAAAAAGAAAGTTTATTACCGCCAAAAACGTCTATTCATTTAGACGAAAAAGGAAGTATTTTTTATAATACCATGCCTTGCTGTATTCCTGCTTTAAACGTGGGCGGAGTAAAATTGGTTAATAGATATCCTGATAATACGCCGTCGCTTAACGCTAATTTAATGCTGTACGATTTATCAAACGGTCAATTAAAGGCTGTTATGGACGCCTCTTACTTGACGATACTTCGTACGTCGGCGGTAGGAATTCATTCCGTATACCTATTTGCAAAAAAGGATTTTAAAACGATAGCGTTTATAGGGCTTGGCGAAGTCGGGAAGCTCGCTTTAAAAATTTTTATCGACACTATTGACCACGACGTTATTATAAGAATTTTTAATTATAAAAACAGAGCGAAAGAAATAATCGAAGAATATAAAGATAGAAAACACGTTACCTTTGAAGTTTATGAAGATTATAATTCTTTAATAGATAATTGCGACGTAATAGTATCCGCCGTTACCTATCAAGAAAACGACTTTACTACGCCCGACAAATATAAAAAAGGGTGCTTAATCGTTTCGATTCATACAAGGGGTTTTATGGATTGCGATTTGGCTTTCGATAAAATTTTCGGTGACGATACGGGACATTTAAAAGGCTTTAAAAACTTTAATAAATTTAAAAAGTTTGAAGAAATTTGCGACGTTGTAAACGGTAAAGTAAAGGGTAGAGAAAGCGACGACGAACGCATTATCGCTTATAGCGTTGGTATTGCGCTTCACGATATTACTTTGGCAAATATAATTTATGAAAAATTAAAATAATTTAAAAATTTTTCTTTAACCTAAAATGCGTATTTGGCGTTTTAGGTTTTTTAATGTAAAAAAATTTTAAAATTTATTGACAAAAAAACAGTAAAATAGCATAATTGAATAAAACAAAATGTTGTTTGCTAAACTTTTTAAAAGTTTAAAGGAAATTATGGAAATAAAAAAACTATTTAAAAAAGATATTAAACAGTGCTTGAATATCTATAATTATTATATCGAAAATACTACCGCGACGTTTGAAGAAAAAAGGTTAACTTTTTTTAAATTTTATAAGCGAATAAAAAAGATAGCTAAAAATTATCCGTTTTTCGTTGCGGTGGAAAATAATAAAGTTTTAGGATATGCGTACTTAAATAGTTTTAACGAACGTTCTGCCTACAAATACACGGTTGATTTATCGATATATTTAGATAAAAATTGCTTAAATAAAAAAATAGGAACTAAGCTTTATAATATTATTGAAGAAACGGCTATAAAATTAGGCTATAAAAATATAATTTCTTTGATAACCGAAGAAAACGAGAACAGCAAAATTTTTCACGAGAAAATGGGTTTTAGTTGCGTAGGAAAATTAGAAGGCGTGGGAATTAAATTCGGTAAAAAATTGTCGGTAAATTATTATCAAAAAATTTTATAAAGACTCTACGCTGTATTATATTTTAGTGTAGAAAGCACAAAAAAATCCCTCGAACCGAGTTTAACGTGTTCGGGGGATATAAAATTTATATAAAATAATATTTACTATTTATTTGTATTTTGCAAGGAGTTTTTGTATTTTGTTATAAGATTTTGAAAATAAGCGTCATACTCGCTTGGCAAAAGTTCTAAATAATTGTAATTGTATAGCTCTTCGTTTACGTCAACTTCTTCGCCGTCTACCGTAACTTTAACGGGTCTGGTCGGAGTAGCATACACAAAAGTATACTTAATTTCTCCTATACTTATAGCAACGGGTTTATCAGTTTCTTCGTTACGCTCGAATGTAACGGCTAAATCGGTTACGACAACGGGCTTTTCGTCTGATTTTAAAGCGTAGTAAAGCGTTGCTTTACAGTTTGCGGAATCAACGTCGTAATATTTATAAATATATTCGCTGTAATTTTTTTGAAGTCCGTTTGTAATTTCTGCACAGTACAACCCGTTATAATCGTATAAATCATAGCTGAATACCGGTAAATTACTGTAAATATTTTTAACGTAAGAAAGGTCTGTGGCTTTGTCTACTTTATTGTATTGAATATCGTATGCGTCGATATGCTTTGTCGCCGAAGGCCAACGTGATATAAGGGCTACTCTTTTTTGAGCGTCTACGTTAAAAGTATGTGCATTTTTACCTTCGCCCGTTATAAAACTTATTAAAGATATATTGCCTTCGTCGTTGTAAGTGTATTCTAGTTTAACTTCCCTTGCAAAAACAGAAGAATAATTGTCTTTATAAACGTAATACCCGTATGTTTTGCCGGTTATAACTAAATATGCTTCTTTGCCGTATTTTTCTATATTGTCTACGGTTTCTTCTTGATAGGCGGTGCGGGTGTCCGTAACAAGTTTGTACGTGCCTACGACTTCTTCTTTTTTCCCTGCTTTGCATGCAACGAAAGGCAAGGAAAAAGTAAGCGATAAAACAAAAATCGCAATAAATAGAAATACTTTGTTTTTCATAAAAAAACTCCCATCCTTTTTTATTATTGTATAATAATAAAAAATAAAAGTCAATATTTAATGTCTTTTATATTTTTAAAATATTGCTAACTATTATTTAACTTTTTTCTTTCTAAGTATTGCACTTAGTTTAACAATTTACTTTGTCTAATATGTGTTGTGATTCTACACAAAATATTTTTACAAAATTTAAAATACTTATTGATTTTTTATATTTTTTTTTATATAATTTTTAATAGTTATTAATTTAGAGGTGTTTTTATGGAAAAGATAAAAAAGAATTGGCTAAAACTTATTTTATGGGCAGGTGCGTACGTTAATTTAGTAATTTTTGCCCTTTGCGGTGGTTACGTTTATTTAAAAACCGAAGACGAAGACGTTAAAAAAGAAGTTAAAAAAGTATTTTTGATTTCTTTACTTTTTACGGGGTTAAGTATGTTGCTTTCCTTAATATATAATATTTTAGGATTAGCAAAAAGTTCTTCTTACGATTTTTATTACGTTTTGTCAAGACTTATAAGCATTGCTAAAATTATAACTTTTGTAGTGTTCGGAATTCTTGCGTTCTTCTCTCCCGAAAAAGTTGAAGAACAAGGTGAAAAAGCAGAAGACAAAGAAGTAACAGAAGAAACTAAGGAAGAAGTTCAAGAAGAACAAAACAAAGACTAATTTAAATTTTAAAATTTTAACGCTTTTCGACAAGAAAAGCGTTTTTTTTATCTTATCTTTTTAAATTCGCACGAACAAAAACCTTAAAATTAAGCTATGTCCGTTTACATAGAATACGCAATAATAGATAATTTGATTATAGACTATTTATTGCTGAAATCAACTTTTTACATAATAAAGCAAAAGGTTAAATTTTTAAGAATAATTTTAACGGCGATACTCGGAACGGTTACCGCTATTTTATTACCGCTTACGGGGATAAATGCGTTGTTAATTTTTTTTATAAAAATTTTACTTGCTTTCGTTATGATTTTCCTTGCAGGAGAATATAAAAGTATTAGGGCGTATTTTTTAGCCCTAGGCGTTTTTTTAGCTTTAACTTTCGTTTCGGGCGGGGCGGTTATAGCCATGCTTTACGCTTTAAATTTAGATTTTGTATTTAAAGACGCAAGTATATCTTATAAAGCTGAAATTCCTTTGTCGGCAATAATTTTAACAGCGGTTATAATTTCTAAAATTTGCGTTAAAATAGCCCACAGCGTTTACAAAAAGAAAAATATTTTTCCCTTTATTAGAAAAATGGAAATAGTCGTAAAAGGCAAGCCGTTTTCTATGACGGGGTTTATAGATAGCGGAAATAGACTGTTCGATAAAAAAACGGGTTCGCCCATAATAATTATAAGCGAAAAAACTTTTAAAAAACTGAATATGTTTTTTTACGTTGGCAAACCTTACGGTAAATTAGATTTTTCTACCGTTTCGGGAGATGGACAAATGCTAGTGTATTCCATAGACGAAGTAATAGTTTACGGAGTAGAAAAAATAGTTTACGACTACGTTTATTTAGGCGTTAGCAAAATGGTTTATACGGACGATTACGACGTTATTTTGCATCCCGCTATAATCAACGTATAAAAAGGAGTTAAAATGCTAAAACTACTTGCAAAAATACTTAAACTTTTTCGCTCGGCGGACGAAATTCATTATATGTGCGGGCAAGACACGTTACCCGAACCGTTTAACGAATTGCAAGAAAAAGAACGTATAGACCGACTTGTCGGTGGGGACGAGCAAGTAAAAAAGGAACTTATAGAACATAATTTAAGGTTAGTCGTATACATTGCTAAAAAGTTTGAAAATACGGGAATCGAGCTTGACGATTTAATTTCCGTAGGCACGATAGGGCTTATAAAAGCGGTGGGAACTTTTGATACGGATAAAAAAATAAAGCTTGCGACTTACGCTTCTAGGTGTATTGAAAACGAAATTTTAATGCATTTAAGAAAAGTTAGTAAAACCCATTCGGACGTGTCGCTAGACGAACCTTTAAACGTCGACGGAGAAGGTAACGAACTGCTTTTATCCGATATTTTGGGTAGCGACGCAAACAGCGTTTTCGACGTGGTTGAAGAAAGCGGAGAAAAAGACGTTTTAAAAAACGCTTTAAAAAGTTTGACCGAAAGAGAATCTACCATAATGGCGTTAAGATTCGGTCTTACAGGCGGAGAAGAAATGACGCAAAAAGAAGTTGCCGATTATTTGGGAATTTCGCAGTCGTACATATCAAGACTCGAAAAGAGAATAGTAAAAAAATTAAAAAAAGAAATAATAAAATATTCGTAATAAAGATTTGCTTTAAAAAGTAGTATTAGAAACATTAAAAGCATTTTAAGTTATTTTCCATAATCGAACGCATTTAAAGTAAATATTATTATTTAAAAAAAGTTTGTTTAATTTACTGCAACTTAATATCTAACATATTTTTAACCATCTTATTTACATAAAACGGAGGTGTTTTAAGTGAATAAGGTGGTTATTTGCGGAATAGATACGGCTTCTTTGCCGACTATTTCGGGTGATGAGGCAACCGAATTGTTAAAAAAGGCAAGGCGTGGCGACGAGCAGGCGAGAGAACAATTTATTTTAGGCAATATGCGTTTGGTATTGTCTATAATAAAACGTTTTCCTTCTGCCAAAGAAAACGCGGACGATTTATTTCAAGCAGGGTGCATAGGGCTTATTAAGGCGATTGACAACTTCGATTTAAGCGTCGGGGTAATGTTTTCTACCTACGCCGTCCCTATGATTATGGGGGAAGTTAAAAGGCTTATAAGGGGATATAACTCGCTTAGAATTCCGCGTTCCATAAGAGATACGGCTTATAACGTTTTAAGGGTAAGAGCTGAAATAGAGGCGGAAGACAAAATTGCCAGTATGGAAGAAATAGCTAAAAGAATGAATACCGACGAAAAAGAAGTCGTTTATTGTTTGGACGCCATTGCGGATACCGTTTCGCTATTCGAACCAGTTTACAGCAAGGACGGGGACGAATTAGAACTTATGGACAAAATAGAAGACCAAAAAAATAACGATAGCGCGTGGACGGAAAGACTGGCGTTACAACAAGCGTATGAAAAGTTAGAAGATAGAGAAAAAGATATAATTTATATGCGATATTATCAAGGAAAAACACAAACCGAAGTTTCAAAGGAAATAGGATTGTCGCAGGCGCAAGTGTCTAGGCTTGAAAAAAACGCTTTAAAAGAAATGAAAAACTGTTTAAGAGCGTAAGAACTGAATAAATAAAGAGTGTAAGAACTAAATAAATATGGGGGCGTAAAAGTCGTTTACGCCCCCGATGTATTTTGTTTGAGTTTATTACTTAAATTTTTGTATTAATTTTAACAAGTTAAAACTATTTATTAATTTGGATAATTAAAAACATTTTTCTTTTCTTAATTTACGGCAGGTAGAACTTTCTCCGCAACGATAGCAGAGTTCGTTTACCGAAGCTCCGCGCTCAAAAAATTCTAAAATATTTTCAACCGTTGTTTTAGCTATATTATTAAGTGCTTCTTGCGTTAAAAACGCTTGGTGAGAAGTAATTATTACGTTCGGCATAGAAATAAGTCTTGCCAAAACGTCGTCGTTTACTATGTGTCCCGAAAAATCTTCGAAGAAAATATCCGATTCTTCTTCGTAAACGTCTAGGCAAGCGCAACCGATAATTCTTTGTTTTATGCCATCAACCAAACTTTCGGCATCTATTAAAGCTCCCCTTGACGTATTTATTAAAGCAACGCCTTTTTTCATTTTTTTAATGCTTTCCGCATTTATTAAATGCTTTGTTTCGTCCGTTAAAGGGCAGTGCAGACTTATAACGTCGCTTTTAGAAAAAATTTCGTCTAAACTAACGTAGTTTAAGTTTGCTGTTTGGTCGGGGAATTTATCGTAAGCAAGTATTTCCATTCCAAAACCCTTGCATATGTCGATAAACGCCTTTCCTATTCTTCCCGTTCCTATAACTCCTACGGTTTTTCCGTGTAAGTCGAATCCCGTTAAATTGTTTAAAGAAAAGTTAAAATCTCTCGTTCTGTTATACGCTTTATGAATTCTTCTTACGTTTGTAAGAAGTAACGCCATTGCGTGTTCCGCTACCGCGTAAGGAGAGTATGCGGGTACTCTTACCACGTGAATTTTTTTATACGCGTATTTTATATCAACGTTGTTGAACCCGGCACATCTTAAAGCTATTAGCTTTATTCCGTATTCGTGTAATAAGTCTATAACTTCTTTATTCACGGTATCGTTTACGAATACGCAAACGCCGTCGTATCCCTTACATAATTTTGCGGTGTCGGCGTTAAGTTTGGTTTCAAAAAATTTAAATTGAATTCCGTTTTCTTCGCCGTATTTTTCAAAAGACGGCTTGTCGTATGGTTTTGCGTCGAATAATGCAAATTTCATTGTAATACTCCTTTTTTTATTTATTATATCGTAAGATTAGTTTTTTAAACGTTGCATTTGCAACAAAATATTAAAACCATTTAATAGGTTCTAAATCGTTTTCGATTAAAAATCTGTTCGCTTGCGTAAAGTGGTCGCACCCGAAAAATCCGTTGTAAGCGGATAAGGGACTAGGGTGAGCGCACTCTAAAACTAAATGTTTTGACCTGTCTATTAAATTCTTTTTACTTCTTGCGTTTGCGCCCCAAAGTAAAAATACTATGGGTTTTTCGTGTTTGTTTAAACTTTTTATTACTTCGTCCGTAAAAGCCGTCCAACCGCAGTCTTTATGAGAATTAGGTTGATTTTCTCTAACCGTTAAAACGGTGTTTAACAGTAGCACCCCTTGCTTTGCCCACGGCGTTAAATCACCTTTGGGTTTTACTTCGACTCCGTACTCGTTTGATATTTCCTTATATATGTTTCCTAAGCTCGGGGGAACGGGTACGCCTTCTTTTACCGAAAAACATAATCCGTGAGCCTGCCCTTTATTGTGGTAGGGGTCTTGACCTAAAATAACTACTTTTACTTTGTTGTAAGGCGTTAATCTAAAACAGTTGAATAAATCTTCCATAGGAGGATAAATAGTTTTAGTAAAATATTCTTTTTTTAAAAATTCTCTTATTTTAGCGTAAAGTTCGCCATGAAAAAGAGAGTGGAGTACGTCGTCCCAGTCGTTTTGAAGTATAACCATAGTATTTCCTTAAAATTCAATAAGTATTAAAAAAAGTATAAACGAATAGTCGTTTTTTGTCAATTTTTTTAAAAAAAGTCGTTTTAAAATTAAAAAAACGGGGAAAAATTTATTCAAAAAGCTTTACAAAACAAAGTCGTTGTAGTAAAATGGACGAACTTCTCTATTAAGGACGTTATGAAGAAAATATATTTTTATATTCTTACATTATTATTTTTAGTTTTTTTGTTAAAAGTATTAATACTTGCGTGTAATTATGATTTAAGTTTAAATATAGTCCGTATAAAAAACGAAATATCGGCTATTGTAAAACGCTTAAAAGAATTTAAAGACTTATTTAAACTTTTAGGCGGAATATGTAAGCAGTTGTGCGTGAAAATATCTTGGATATTTTATAACTTAAAATCGCTTCCCGTAATTAGCTACGTTGTTGCCATATTTTTGTATATAAAAAAATTCGCGTTTTATATACGCAAACCTAATTTTAGCTTTAAAAACTATTTCAAATTTAATAGCATTAAAAATATTTCCTATGAAAAGGGTCGTTTAATTTAGACGACTTTTTTCTTTTTTCACTAAAAAAAACAAAGTATTTCGTTTTCTGCTTGCAAAAATCTATAAATAATGTAAAATATAATAGAGGTGAAAAATGTTATCCAAAGGAATAAGCTACGCTCTTAACGGACTTACGGGTATTAAAGTTGACGTAGAAGTAGATATACATAAAGGACTTCCTAAATTCGATATAGTAGGACTTCCCGATACGGCTGTAAAAGAATCCAAAGAAAGAGTTCGTTCGGCGATAAAAAACAGCGGTTTTATTTTTCCGAATAAAGCTATAACCGTAAATTTAGCTCCCGCAGATTTGAAAAAAGAAGGGGCGTATTTCGATTTAGCTATCGCTTTATCCGTTATAAAAGCCGAAGACGAAAATTTTGCAGACGAAAAACAATTCGTGGTTTTAGGCGAATTGGGATTAGACGGAAAAGTTCGTTCTATAGACGGAATTATGCCGATGCTTATTTCGGCTAAACGTCAGGGGTACGATTATTTTATTATTCCGAAAGAAAACGAAAAAGAAGCGTCTTTTATAGACGACGTTTGCGTTTTGGCAGTTGAAACGCTGTCCGAAACGGTTGCCTGTTTAAAGGGCGAAAAACCGATTGAATTCGTTAAAAAAAGTCTTGAAATAAATAGCGAAAATTTAAACGAGTTTTCTTCCGACTTAAAATTCGTAAAAGGTCAATACGGCGCGAAAAGGGCGTTGGAAATTGCCGTTAGCGGTGGACACAACGTGTTAATGGTCGGCTCTCCCGGTTCGGGGAAGACTATGCTTGCAAAGTGTATTCCTTCTATTATGCCCGATATGACAAAAGAAGAAATTTTGGAAACTACGCAAATACATTCGGTTGCGGGGAAACTTGCAAAAGACAAGGGAATTATTTCTCATCGTCCGTTTATGACTCCGCACCATACCGCGTCCGTACCGTCTTTGATAGGCGGAGGGGCAGACGCAAAACCCGGAATAATAAGTCTTGCTCACAACGGAGTTTTGTATTTGGACGAAATGCCCGAATATCCCCGTAGCGTGTTAGAAGCTTTAAGACAACCGCTAGAAGATAGGGTAATAGCGGTAGCAAGGTCAAAGACGTACGCGGTTTATCCTGCGTCGTTTATGTTGTGCGGAAGTATGAATCCCTGTCCGTGCGGAAATTACGGAGTTAAAAACGCGCAATGTACTTGCACTGCGTCGCAAATAATAAAATACAGGGCAAGAATTTCCGCGCCACTACTTGATAGAATAGATTTACAAATAGAAGTAGAAGGCGTTAAGTACGACGATTTATCCGCTACCGATTTGGAAGAAAGCTCGGAAATCGTAAGACAAAGGGTAAATAGAACGAGAGAAATACAAAGAAAGCGTTTCGAAGGGGAAAACGTAAAGACCAACGCGGAAATGAACGAAAAACTTATCCGTAAATATTGCGTTTTATCGCCCGAATGTAACGAAATATTAAAAAACGCTTACGAAAGGTTTAATTTAACCGCTAGGGCAAGAAGCAGAATTTTAAAAGTGGCAAGAACCATTGCCGATATGGACGAAAGTAAAGACATTTTAGCTAAGCACGTTTTAGAAGCTTGCGGATACAGAAGCAGACAGACAAATGAAAAATTGTACTGAAAAGAATAAAAAAGCTTTAATTATATTAGACAGTTTTAACTTTTTAAGCTATAATCAAAAAAGGGAAATTTTAGCGCGTTACTCTAGTCCCGAAATTATGTTCGAAAACGTAGACTTTGCTTACGAACTTTTAGATAAATGGGGCAAAGGAAGCAAAAAGGACCCGTTTAAGTACGGAATGACGGAGCAGTATTTCGACTTTTTAGCTAAATCCTATAAAGATTTAGAAGCGGTAACGTATTTGGACGAAGAGTACCCGCAACGGCTTTTCGATTTGGAAAATTATCCGTTAGCGTTGTATTGCTACGGAAATTTAGAACTTTTAAACGCTCAACAAACGCTTGCAATAGCGGGTTCTAGAAAAACTTTATCCCCGTATTTGGCGTTTGCGAAAGAAGTTGCTAAAACGGTAAGCGAAAAAGTCGTAATAGTTTTGGGTAATTCCGAAGGCGTAGAGTGTTGTGCTATGGATAGCGTAGAAAACGGAAACGTTATTTGCGTTTTAGCGGGCGGTTTTGATAAAATCTATCCGCAAACAAGTTATAATTCGGTGCGTAGAATTGCTAAAAACGGATTGGTTATTAGTGAATATTCGCCTGCCGACAGCGTTAAAAGTTATAGTTTCGAACAAAGAAACAGAATTATCGCAGGGCTTGCCGATATGTTGTTTGTGGTTAGCGGTTCGTTTAAAAGCGGGGTAAAATCCACTTGCGAAAACGCTTTAAATTTAGGGAAAGACGTTTGTTGTCTTCCGTATAATATTACCGAAGAAAGCGGTAGACTTTGCAACGATTTAATTAAAAACGGAGCATATTTAGTTACCGATATTCAAGATTTTAAAACAAAATACGGTATATACGAAAATAAAAAAGAAAAAAGGTTTACTCCTCTAACGAAACAAGTTTACGATTTAATTTCGGACGGAGTAAATTCGGTTGATAAAATAATAGAAGTTTCGCATATGAAAAGCGAAGAACTTTTAACCGCGCTCGTGTTATTAGAATTACAAGGAGCGATAATAAAAACGGGAGCGGACGAATATTCGCCGACGCATTTTTAATTTTAAAGGAGAAATATGGAATTAGTAATAGTGGAGTCGCCATCTAAGGCAAAGACGATTGAAAAATATTTGGGCGGAAAGTACAAAGTAGACGCAAGCGGAGGACATATAAGAGATTTGCCCGAAAAAAGATTAGGCGTTGACGTACTTCACAATTTCGAGCCTAATTATGTTATTTCTCAAGATAAAAAAACTACGATAACGCGTTTAAAAAACGAAAGTTCTAAAGCCGATAAAATTTTTCTTGCAACCGACCCCGATAGAGAAGGGGAAGCGATAAGTTGGCACTTGCAAGAAGTTTTGGGAATAAAAAACAAAGCTGTAAGAATAGAATTTAACGAAATAAGCGAAAAAGCTATAAAAAACGCAATAGCTCACCCTAGGGATATAAATTACAATTTAGTCGATTCTCAACAAGCTCGTAGAGTAATGGATAGGTTGGTCGGTTACAAGTTAAGCCCGTTTTTATGTAAAAAAATTAAAGACGGTTTATCGGCGGGTAGAGTTCAGTCCGTAACGCTTAAATTAGTAGTCGATAGAGAAAGAGAAATTTTAGCTTTCGTTCCGCAAGAATATTGGAATATTTCCGCAGTTTTGTCCGACGAGAAAAAGATTGATTTTAAAGCTTTATTAGTCGAAAAAGACGGTAAAAAATACAAACCCGTTTGCAAAGAAGAAGCTGAAAAAGTCTTAGAAATAGTTAAAAACAATCCTTTTATCGTAAAAGAAGTAAAAAGAGCCACTACTTCCGTAAGGGCGTATCCGCCGTTTACGACTTCTACTCTTCAACAGGACGCAAACGCAAAATTAGGGCTTTCTTCTCCGCAAGTTATGAACATTGCTCAGCACTTGTACGAAGGTTTGGAAACGCCCGAAGGACACTTAGCGTTAGTTACCTACATCAGAACGGACTCTACAAGAGTTTCGGTCGACGCTCAAAATAAGGCGCTTGAATATATTGCCGACAAATACGGCAAGGAATACGTTCCCGAAAAGCCAAACGTATACAAATCCAAAAAATCCGCGCAAGACGCGCACGAAGCAATTCGCCCGATAGATTTATCCAAAACGCCCGAACAAGTTAAAAAATTGTTGGATAAAAATCACTATTCGGTATATAAACTTATTTACGAAAGATTTATCGCTTCGCAAATGGCGGACGCTAAATATAATAACGTAACGGTTGCGGTAAATTCCGACGTATACACTTTTAAAGCTAGCGGAAAAGTTCCCGTATTTAAAGGATACACCATAGTTTATAAACCCCTTACCGTTGACGAAGACACCGAAAATTTACTTCCCGATTGTAAGGAAGGGGACGTGCTTAGCGCAAAAGATTTTAAAGCGGAGCAAAAATTTACAAAACCGCCCGTAAGGTACACGGACGCAACGCTAGTTAAAGCTATGGAAGATAAGGGAATAGGCAGACCTAGTACCTACGCTTCTATCTTAAACGTATTATCAAAGAGAAAATATACCAAAAAAGAAGGCAAAAATATCGTTCCCAACGAAATAGCTTTCGAAATGACCGACTTGTTAGTTAAATTCTTCCCCGAAATTATGGATATAGGCTTTACCGCCAATATGGAAGACAAACTTGACGAAATAGAAGAAGGCGGAAAGGACTGGCATCAACTTATAAGCGACTTTTATCCGCCGTTTAATCAACAACTCATAAAAGCTTCTCGCGACGGGGACGAAATTACCGATATTAAATGCGAAAAGTGCGGGGCGTTTATGGTAAGAAGAACGGGTAAGTACGGAAAATATTTAGCTTGTTCAAATTATCCCGTTTGTTCTAATATGCGTTCCGAAAACGTAGAATATTCAGACGAAGTATGTCCCGTTTGCGGTTCTAGGCTTGTTTATAAAAACGGAAAATACGGCAAGTTTTTAGCTTGTTCAAATTATCCTAAATGTAAATATATTAAAAACGAAAACGAAGAAAAAAGCGAAGAAAAGTGTAGTAAGTGCGGTGAAACCATGCTTATTAAAACGGGTAAGTTCGGCAAATATTTGTCTTGTCCAAAATGTAAAAACACTAAGAGCTTAGTAGAAAAAGCGGGAATTTGCCCACTATGTAAAAATCCCACCCAAAAAATGAAAACCAAGGGCGGAAAAGATTTTTACGGCTGTTCTAACTATCCCGAATGTAAGTTTATGAGCTGGGATATGCCTACGGGAGAATTGTGTCCTAAATGCGGTAAACCGCTAGTTTACACGGGTAAAGACAACGTAATTAAATGTTCTAATAAAGATTGCAAATGAAAGATATCAACGTTATAGGCGCAGGACTTGCGGGATGCGAATGCGCGTACTATTTAACTCAAAAGGGTTATAAAGTTAACCTATTTGATTTAAAGCCGAACAAATTTACTCCCGCGCACAAAAATAAAAATTTTGGAGAATTAGTTTGTTCAAATTCTTTAAAAGGTAACGACCCGTACTCAAACGCTTGCGGACTTTTAAAGCAAGAAATGAGAGAGCTAGGCAGTTTTTTAATATCAGTTGCCGATTCTACAAGCGTTCCTGCGGGGAACGCGCTCGCCGTTGACAGAGAAAAATTTTCAAAAGAAATAACCGAAAAGTTAAAGCAAGCGGGCGTAAATTTTATATGCGAAGAACGCATAGATTTTGCTCCCGACGTTCCCACCGTTATAGCTACGGGGCCGTTAACGAGCGAAAAGTTATTAGATTATATATCTTCTTTAACGGGGCAACCTAAGTATTTTTTCGACGCGATTGCGCCTATCGTTTCGTTTGACGGAATAGATTTTTCAAACGCGTTTTTCGAAGATAGGTACGGCGTGCCCGGCGTCGGCGATTACGTCAACTGTCCTATGACTAAAGAAGAGTACGACGTTTTTTACGAAGAACTTATAAAAGCCGAAAGAATAGAACTTAAAGATTTTGAAAAATCCGCCGTGTTCGAAGGGTGTATGCCTATCGAGGTTATGGCTATGCGCGGTAAGGAAACGTTGAGATACGGACCTTTAAAACCTACGGGACTTACTTCTCCGCATACTAATCTTCACCCGTACGCAAACGTACAACTGCGTAAAGAAAATTTATCGGGAGAAGCATATAATTTAGTAGGATTTCAAACGAATTTATTATTCGGCGAGCAAAAAAGGGTATTTTCTTTAATTCCCGCTTTAAAAAACGCCGAGTTTTTAAGATACGGCGTAATGCACAAAAATCATTACATAGATTCTACGAAAGCTTTAAATAAGGATTTATCTTTAAAAAATTATCCGCTTATTTTTATCGCAGGACAGTTAAGCGGAGTAGAAGGCTACGTTGAAAGTATGGCTAGCGGACTTATGTGCGCTATAAATTTAGATAGAAAATTAAAGGGTTTAACTCCCGTTATATTCCCGCCCGAAACGGTTTTGGGAGCGTTACAAAGTTTTATAACTACCGATAACGGCAAGTTCGAGCCGATGAACGCAAATTACGGAATAATAGTTCCGCTTGATGAAAAAATCAGGGACAAAAGCGAAAAGAAAAAAAGAATAGGTTTAAGGTCTTTACAAAAAATAAAAGAAATAAAGGAGTTAATAAATGAGTATTGAATTTCACGGCACGACAATTTGTGCCGTTAAGAAAGACGGCGTAACGGCAATTGCTGGCGACGGACAAGTAACGTTCGGCGAAAACGCTATTTTTAAAAACAACGCCGTAAAAGTAAGAAAAATATTCAACGATAAAGTAGTTATAGGTTTTGCAGGTTCTGTCAGCGACGCTTTTTCTTTATGTGAAAAGTTCGAAGGTATGCTAAATAAATATTCGGGCAATCTTATGAGAAGCGCAGTCGAACTTGCAGAGTTGTGGAGAAACGACAAAATGGGTAGAAAGTTAGAAGCTATGATGATTGTCGCCGATAAAGACAGCATTTTAATAGTTTCCGGCGGGGGTGAAGTTATCGAACCCGACGGCGGTGTTTGCGCTATCGGAAGCGGTGGAAATTACGCTTTATCCGCAGGGCGTGCCCTGTTCCAAGAAACCGACTATCCCGCGGACGTTATTGCCGAAAAAGCTTTGAAAATTGCAAGCGAAATATGTGTATTTACCAATTCTCACATAACCGTAGTAAAGGTAGGTGAATAATATGGAACAATTATCCCCAAGACAAATAGTTGCCGAATTAGACAAATACATTATCGGTCAAGATAAAGCTAAAAGGGCAGTTGCAATAGCTCTTCGTAACCGCTACCGCAGAAGTAAACTCACCAAAGAAGAAAGGGAAGATATTACCCCTAAAAATATTATTATGAAAGGTCCTACGGGCGTAGGTAAAACCGAAATTGCAAGAAGACTTGCAAAACTCGTAAACGCTCCTTTTATAAAAGTAGAAGCTACTAAATTTACGGAAGTCGGCTACGTCGGCAGGGACGTTGAATCTATGGTAAGGGATTTAGTCGAAACCAGCGTTAGACTCGTTAAAGAAGAACAAACCCAAACGGTTATTTCAAAAGCCGAAAAAATAGTAAATAGAAAAATCGCGAAAGCCGTAGTTGTCGCTATGCCCAAAGATAATTCCGAAAAATCGGACGAAGAATATTTAGCCGACGTTACGGAAGGCGTTTCGGACGGCAGATACGACGAAATGATTATAGAAATAGAAGTTGCGGACGCTCCCAAAGGTATGCAACTCGTTCCCGGTAGCGGAGCCGAAATAAATTTAGGTTCTATATTCGGCGATTTTATGCCCAAACGCACCAAAAAAAGAAAAATCAGCGTAAAAGAAGCTAAACAGTTACTTTTAGGCGAAGAAACCGAAAAACTTATCGACGAAGAAGCCGTTACAAGCGAAGGTGTTAGAAGAGCCGAAGAAGAAGGTATTATTTTCGTTGACGAAATAGATAAAATCGCGGGTAAAGGTTCGCAAAATTCGGGCGCGGACGTTTCGAGAGAAGGCGTTCAGAGAGATATTCTTCCAATAGTAGAAGGTTCTACCGTCGTAACCAAATACGGTCCCGTTAAAACCGACTATATGTTGTTTATCGCCGCAGGCGCTTTCCACGTTTCAAAGGTAGAAGATTTAATTCCCGAACTTCAAGGAAGATTCCCGATTCTCGTTGAATTAGACAGCTTATCCAAAGAAGATTTCGTTAAAATTTTAACTCAACCCAGAAACGCTATCACTAAACAATACAATACGCTTTTAAAAGTCGACAATATAGATTTGGAATTTACGCAAGACGCAATAGAAGAAATTGCCGAAGTTTCAGTTTCTTTAAACGAAACAAAAGAAGACATCGGCGCGAGAAGACTTCATACCGTTATGGAAAATCTTTTGGACGATATTTCTTTTAATGCGGGCGGGAATTATCCTATGAGCAAAGTCGTTATAGATAAAAACTACGTTAACGGACACTTACAAAGCGTAGTTAAAGACTTAAATTTGAAAAAATATATTTTATAATAACTCGGAGAAAAAATGGTAAATATTCCTAAGGGTACGAAAGACGTTCTTCCGTCCGAATCGTACAAATGGCACTACGTAGAAAACACCGCAAAACGCATTGCGGATAACTATGACTTTAAAGAAATTCGCACTCCCGTTTTTGAATATACGGAATTGTTTTTAAGGGGGGTAGGCGAAACTACCGATATAGTCAATAAAGAAATGTATACCTTTGAAGACAAAGGCGGTAGAAGCATTACTTTAAAGCCCGAAGGTACTGCGGGCGTTGCCAGAAGTTTTATAGAAAACGGTTTATCTAATACCGCTTTACCGCTAAAATTATATTATATTACTCCCGTTTTCCGTTACGAAAGACCGCAAGCGGGAAGATTGAGAGAACATCATCAGTTCGGTATAGAATTTTACGGGGCTAGCAATCCTTCCGCCGACGCCGAAACTATTTTGGTTGCGGATGAAATTTTAAAAACGCTCGGACTAGAAGTAAAACTCAATATAAATTCTATGGGCTGTAAAACTTGTAGAAGCTCTTACAATAAAGCTTTAAAAGAATACTTTGCTCCCTTTATTGAAGATATGTGTCCTTCTTGTAAAACGAGATACGAAAAAAATCCGCTAAGAATGTTAGATTGTAAGGAAGAAGACTGTAAAAAATACACTTTAAACGCGCCCAAAATCACCGACTTTTTGTGCGAAGAATGTTCTTCTCACTTTGAAAAAGTAAAATCTTACTTAGATATTGCGGGATTAAAATACGAAGTCAATCCTATGATTGTAAGGGGATTGGATTATTATACCAAAACCGTTTTCGAATTTATAACTGTTGCTCTCGGCACGCAAGGTACGGTTTGTGCGGGCGGTAGATACGACGGTTTAGTCGAGCAATTAGGCGGAGCTCCTACTTGTTGCGTAGGCTTTGGAATGGGGCTTGAAAGAGTTTTAATGTTAATGGAAACTATGGGCGTAAGTATTCCCGAAGAGAGAAAAGTCGACCTATATATCTGTACGATGAACGAAAAGGCTTACGAACAAGCTTTTAAAGTAGCTAGACTTTTAAGAAAAAATAACGTTAAAACAGAAATAGACCATTTGGGAAGAAGCGTAAAAGCTCAGTTTAAGTACGCCGATAAAATTAAGGCGAGATTTGTCGGAACGATAGGCGAAGAAGAACTCGAAAACGGTCAAATTTCGTTAAAAGATATGGAAAACGGAACGCAAGAAAAAGTGTCGTTTAACTGTGAAACGCTTTTGGAAAAAATTATAAAGTAAAAAATAAATTATTTAACGCATAATATCGTTAGGAGGAAAAAATGGAAATTAAACAACTTACGGACGTAAATTTTGACGAATTTATCGAAAAAGAAAGTAAACCGATTATGGTCGATTTTTGGGCTACTTGGTGTTCTCCTTGTAGAATGCAAGCTCCTATTTTTAACGAGCTTGCGCAAGAATTAAAAGAAAAAGTCGTTTTTGCAAAAGTCGACGTCGACGAAAACGAAAGTTTAGCTTATAAATACAAAATTGCCAGCATTCCTTGTATTATCGTTTTTAAAGACGGTAGACCCGTGGAAAAAACGGTCGGATTATCTACGAAAGCGGAACTTGCGGAAATGCTTATAAAATATATTTAATAAAAAATTAAAAGCGTGTAAATCAAAACGGTTTACACGCTTTTTTAGCTAAAAATCACACGCTTGTAAAAGTGTTAAAAAAGTTTTAAATTAAAAGTTATTTATAAAATAATTGCGAAAATTTGTAAATTATAGCGGTTAAGTGCATAAAAAACCGTCCCCTATGAAATAGGGGACAGCCACAAAAGGAAAAAAATAAGAAGATGATTTAGTCTTCTCGCTTACATAATATATTTGCTAACTAAATTCAAACTAAAAAAATCTAAATTTTTAAAAAATTTTTGAAAGCTCAGAAAAGTTTTTTTAAATATACTATGGGGTTAAAAATAATGTAGAGTAAATACTTTTATCAGTACCTTATTCTACAATAGAACCGAAAAAAGACGGAAAAATTTTTCCGTCTTTTTCAGGAGGTTGTGAGAATGAAGTTATGTAAATATGGATTGTGCTTTTTAAATGAGATAAAATCTTAAATTGAAATTTATCTTTACCTATTTTATGATTTTATTATATGCTTATAAACTAAATCACAACTAAAAATTTAAAAAATTTTTAATTTATTTTAAAGTTATTTTAAATCCTATTATATTATCTTTTTTATAACAAGTTATGTCCCCTTTATGGGAATGAGTAATGTTTTTCGCTAAGCTTAAACCTATACCGAAACTTCCCCTATTTGTTCTAGATTTATCCGCTCTATAAAATCTATCGAATAATTTTGACAAATCTATTTCGTTTACCTTGCTATAAGTGTTTTCAAAGTAAATGACGGGGTGATGATGGTTTGTAAGTTTTATAGAAATAACTCCGCCTACGTCGCAATATTTTATGGCGTTGTCAAGCATTATTCCTATAAGTCTTCTAATGGAATCTTCGTTTCCCGTATAAATAACGTCGGGTGCAATATCTTCTTCAAAGCTAACGCTAGTTGCCAAAGGTTTAAATTCCGCTACCGCTCCGTTTAACAATTCGCTTAAATCGAATTTTATAAAATCCATTTTGGGCGATTCGTCCATTCGGCTTAACGTTACTAATTGATTTACGAGTTCCGTCATTCGTGCAGTTTCCTTTTTAACGTCGTCAATCCACTCGTTAGGTCCTATTTCGCTTTCTATTATTTCTAAATTCGTGTTTATTAAAGTTAAGGGCGTTTTTAGTTCGTGATTTACGTCCGTAATAAACTGTCTTTGTTTAACGTAACTTTCCGATATGGGCGAAAGAATTTTTTCGGACAATATGGCAAGAATCAAAAATACCGCAAGTCCGCTGGAAAACATTATTATTCCTTCGTTGACTATAATAATTTTCGTCGTGCCTTTATTGATTGAACCATCTAAAAACACTATACATTTTTTGTTTTGATAGTCTTTGTATACTTTATACCTATAATTTCCTAACCATCCGCGTGTTTTCGGTTTGGATAAGGCTTTTTTTGCGTAACCTATTGCACTTTCTATTGATACGCCGGAAGCGTGATTTAACTCTGCATAATATTCCGTTCCGTCTAGCTTTACGGTAAAATATACTAAGGCTCTTTTAGATTCTTTCGAAACGAGTAAGGTAGAATCGTCCGTTTCTTCGGGTAAGTTTCCGTTATTATTGGCAATTTCGTCCGTTATTTTATCTAAAGCGATATTAGTTTGCTTTAAGTTTGTAAATATTATTATGGAGTAAATAATTCCTACGGCGATGATTACCGAAGCGAGTAAAGCAATTAAAAACTTTTTTTTAAGCTTTTCAATCATTTAATTTTCTCCAAAACATATCCGGCGTTTCTTATGAATTTTACCGTTACGGGAGCGTTTATGCTTTCCATTTTCTTTCTTAAATTAGATATATGCACCCACACTACGCTCGTGTCTATGTCGGTATCCCAGCCCCAAATGTGAGTGATTAGTTGTTCTATCGTAACGATATTTCCTTTACGTGAAAATAATACTTCAGTAATTTGTAGCTCTTTACTTCCCAGCGTTACTACGTTGTTTAAATAAGAAAGTTCATATGTAGATTTATTTAATTTTAACCCTTCGTATTCCATTATTTCGGGAACGAAGTTGTCTTTTCTTCTAAGCATCGCCCTTACTCTCGCAAGTAATTCTTGCGTGGAAAAAGGCTTGGAAATATAGTCGTCCGCTCCTGCGTCAAGACCTTCCACTCTATCGCTTATTTCGGTTTTTGCGGTCAAAAACAGGGTAGGAGTGTTTATTCCTTGCGCACGCAATTTTTTTAAAACGCTTATTCCGTCTAATGAAGGCATCATTATGTCTAAAACTAATCCGTCGTATTCCCCGCTGGAAGCGTAATCATACGCGTCTAATCCGTTAGATACTCCGTCTACTTCGTATTTATTTAGTTTAAAAACGTAAATTAAAGATTTAAGCAAACTTGCGTCGTCTTCGGCAATAAGAATTCTCATATCATACTCCTTTTTGATATTTTATATTTTTAAACTAAAATAGCACTTAAAATTTTAACATATTTTTAACGATATTTCAACGGCTATTTGCTAGTTATATTATAATTTTTGTCTTGAAACGAGCGTTTTTTTGTGTTATAATTAAATAGTATGGAAAATTTTGTCGTTCGTTTTGCCGAATTAAACGTGAAAATCTTATGCGTAAGTCCCAAAATTAAACTTTTTTGCGAAGATTTTTTGGTGGAAAACGCTGAAAATATAGACATTACAATAATTTCTTCTATGGATAACGCTCGTGAATTATTCGAAAGGGGAGAAGGCAGTTTGGATTACTGCGAAATGTTAGACGTTTTTAGAAAAATCGCCGAAAAATTACCGAGTTTTAATAGATGCGTTTTTCACGGGGCAAGTATAAAATATAAAGAAAACGGCATTATTTTTTGCGCTGAAAGCGGGGTCGGAAAAACTACGCATATTTCTTTATGGCATAAAAACTTAAATACGCTTAAAGTAATAAACGGCGATAAACCCGTGCTTTGGATAAAATATGGCGGAGTGTACGCTTGCGGAAATCCTTGGCGCGGAAAAGAAGGTTTTGGCGGAAAAATAATTCAAAAAGTAACTTCTTTTTGTTTTTTAGAACGTGGGAAAGACAATAACATAAAAAAAATAGAAAAAGACGAAGAATTAAAACTTTTATTAAAGCAAATTTATCTGCCGAACGAAGAAAAAGCAATGCAAAAAACTTTTGATTTTTTAGAAGGACTTGTAAAAATTCCTGCATATAAGCTAAAATGCAATATGAATAGCGACGCTTTTAAAGTTGCGTTTAACGGACTTATTAAAAGTGAGCGTTAAAACGCATAAATTTTAAAAAAGGCGTTTTAGACTTTTTATGTTAAATTTTTTAAAATTCGTCGGGGAAAAGGAGATAGTATGAAAATTAAAAAAGGGTTTGTAAAAAGAGAAATAGCAGGCAAAATAGTCGTTGTTCCTACCGGCAAGGAAAACGCCGATAAAAGAATTATTATCACTCTTAATCAAACCGCTAACGATATTTGGGACTGTATTAAAGGTGGGAAATCTATTTCCGAAATTGCTAATTATTTGGTTTCCACATACGACGTAGAGTACGAAAAAGCCTTAAAAAGCGTAAACGACTTTGTTTTAAAGTTAAAAGAAAACGATTTTTTAGAAGAGTAGTTTTGTAAATTTATGTATTCTTTAAAAGACGGTTTTTACCTTATAAACTTAATAAAAAGCGTATTGAACGATACTTGCGCGCAAGAAAAACCGATAGACGTTAGTTTTGAAAACGTTTACGAACTCGCTTGCGCTCACGAAGTTGCGGGTATTAGTTTTTTGGGTATTCAAAAGCTTGAAAACAAGTGCGATAACGATTTATACGAAAAGTGGAGAAATAAATATTATCTTTCGTTAGAGCGTGATTTCGAACAAACCGTTGCTGGTGATAAAATAGAACAATTACTATCTGAAAACGGATATAAACATTTAAGCGCGCAGGGCAGGGAAGTAAAAAAATATTATCCGTCGCCCGAACTTAGAATGATGTCCGATATAGATTTTATAGTTCAAAAGGAAAAACTATCCGAAATAAAAACGCTTTTACTTTCAAACGGATACACTTTAACCGATGAAAACCAAGAAGAAATTTCCGTTACCGACGGCATAAATTTAATAGAAATTCACACCGACTTTTTTTACTCTCAACGAACTTTTCAAAACGGCGTAAAATGTTTGTCCGTTTTAAATAATCCGTTTAAAATCGCTTTAACAAACGACAATTTAACTTTCTTTTTAGACGATACGAATTTGTATTTGTTTAACGTTCTTCACCTATATAAACATTTTTTGTCTAGCGGGGCGGGAATTAGAAGAATTACGGATATATACGTTTTAAAAAGAGAGTTAAAAAACGTCGATTACGAACGTATAGGCATACTTTTAGATAGGGCATGGCTGGGAGAAACAGATAAAAATATAACTAATCTTGCGTTAAGTTGGTTTGAAAATTCCAATTCGTCGGTTGACGAAAATTTAGCCAAAACCGTTTTTTTAAGCGAAAATCACGGTTCAAGACAAGCAGTCGCTATAAGACGCTATAAAAAAGAAAAAGATAAACGCAAGCCTTTTGCTAAAATTCGCTACGCATTTTCAAGATTTTTTGTTGACAAAAAAACCTGTTATAAGTTGTATCCGTTTTGTAAAAAACATCGCTACCCGCTGTTTTTGTGTTGGATTCATAGATTTAACTGCTTTATTTTTCATCCTAAAAAAAGCGCGCAAGCTTTAAAAGAATTATCCGTTAAAGACGACAGAGAAAATAATTAGTTTAAATCAATATATAAATCTTTTAAATAATGCGTTAAAACCGTTGACAAAGCATTAAATAATCAATATAATAAAGGTGTTAAGTAATAATACTTGACAGTGTGTTATGGATAAAATTAAATTTTCCGTTTTAAACGACGTTTACGGTCAACTTTTGACTGAAAAGCAAAAAGAAATAGTAAATTTATATTTTTCTTGCGATTTATCGCTTGCGGAAATTGCGGAAATGAAAAAAATATCGCGTTCGGCGTGCCTGGACAGTATTGAACAGGCAAAACAGCACCTTACCAAATACGAAAGCGTTTTAAAATTGGTTGAAACTAAAAATCGCATTGAAAATGCTTTGGCAAAAGAAAATTCTTTGGAAGAATTGAAAAAAGAAATTAAAGAAATTTTGGGGGACTAATGGCTATTTTTTCTTCGCTTGGCGAAAAATTAAAAAACGTTTTTTCCAAACTTACAAAAAGGGGTAAACTTACGGAATCCGAGATAAAGCAGGCAATGAGAGAAATAAGAATTGCGCTTTTGGAAGCGGACGTAAATTTATTCGTTGCGAAAGACTTCATTTCTAAGGTAAGCGAAAAAGCGTTGGGACAGCAAATTTTAAAAAGTTTAAGTCCCGCTCAACAAGTTATAAAAATCGTAAACGAAGAACTCATCGCACTTATGGGTTCTACTAATTCGAAACTCACCGTAGCGGACGCTCCGCCCACTATTATTATGATGTGCGGTCTTCAAGGTGCGGGTAAAACCACTCTTTGCGGAAAGTTGGGCGTTTTATTAAAAAAACAAGGTAAAAAGCCTTTACTTGTCGCGTGCGACGTTTATAGACCTGCGGCGATAAATCAATTAAAAGTCGTCGGTAAAAACGCCGGTTGCGACGTTTTCGAAATGGGAAATACAAATCCCGTTAAAATTGCCGAAAAAGGTGTTGAACACGCTAAAAAATTCGGATACGATACCGTTATCATAGACACTGCAGGAAGATTGCAAATAGACGAACAGCTTATGCAAGAGCTTGAAAATATCGTTGAAAAAGTTCACCCGCACGAAATACTTTTAACTATCGACGCTATGATAGGTCAAGTTGCGGTAGACGTTGCTAAAACTTTTAACGAGCGTTTGGAAATTTCGGGCGTTGTGCTTTCTAAACTCGACGGCGATACGAGAGGGGGAGCTTGTCTATCGGTAAAGGCAGTTACGGGTAAACCCATTAAATTCTGCTCGGTAGGGGAAAAACTAACCGATTTAGAGCCTTTCTATCCCGACAGAATGGCGAATAGAATTCTCGGAATGGGCGACGTTTTAACTTTAATAGAAAAGGCGCAAGAAAGCGTTACCGAAGAACAAGTTAAAAAAATGGAAAAGAAAATGAGAGAAAACTCTTTCACTCTTTCCGATTACTTAGAACAGTTCGAAACGGTACAAAAAATGGGCGGAGTAGGAAGTTTAATGTCTATGCTGCCGCAAAATATGATGCGTCAAGGTAAAAACGTTAAAATAGACGAAAACGCCGTAAACGAAGAGAGAATTAAACGCACGAGAGCAATTATTCTTTCTATGACGATTAAAGAAAGGGAGAATCCGCAAATTCTCAATTATTCCAGAAAAATGAGAATAGTTAAGGGAAGCGGAACGACTATTCAAGAAGTAAATCAACTTCTTAAACAATTCGAGCAATCGAAACAGATGATGAAACAAATGAAAAACGGTAAATTAAACCGCTTTCCGTTTTAAATAAAATAATATTTTTGGAGGAAATACAAAATGGTAAAAATGAGATTGACAAGAATGGGAGATAAAAAAAGCCCCTTCTATCGTATCGTAGTTGTTGACGCTGAAAAGGCAAGAGACGGAGCTTATATTGACAAAATCGGTCATTATAATCCTTTAACCAACCCCGCTGAAATCGTTATCGACGCTGAAAAAGCAAAAGCTTGGCTTGCAAAGGGCGTTCAACCTACGGAAACCGTAAGGAGTTTATTGATTAACGCAGGCGTTATCGAAAAAAGCGCAAAACTTTCGCCTTCTAAAACTAATCCCAAAAAGAAAAAGAAATAATTAGCGAATTTACGCGTAAAATTTAATCTATGTAAAATACGGCATAATTCCTTAAATTTTAGGAATTTCGCCGTTATTTGCAATTAAAAGGAGAACTAATATGCTGGATATGATTAAATATATCGTCGAACAATTTGCCGAAAAAAAAGACGAAATAGAATATTTAGTTGAAGAAAATCAAGAAGAGAATACCGTAAACGTAACGATAGTTTTAGCTAGTTCCGATATGGGAAAAGTTATCGGTAGACAAGGAAAAATCGCTAAGGCATTAAGAACGTTAGTAAAAACCAAAGCTAGCGAAACCAAACAAAAATACAATATCGAAATAAAAGAAAAAGGCGAAACTTTTTAATGGAAGAAAAACTTTTAATCGGAACGGTTACCAAACCGCAAGGCATTAAGGGAGAGATTAAAGTTAAAACTTATTGCGATTCGGCTTTCAGTTTATCGAACGTAAAAAACGTTTTCATTGACGGAAAAGAATATAAGGTATTAAATATTCGCTCTAACAAAGAAGATTTATTTATGTCTTTAAGGGGAATTGCCGACCGAAACGAAGCCGAAACTTTAAGAAATAAAAACTTATTCGCATTAAGGGAAGATATAGTAAAGGAAGACGACAGCTTTTTCGTTGTTGATATTTTAGGTTGTACGGTAGTAACCGATACTGATAAAATTATAGGAAAAATCGTTGATATTACAACGGGCAAAGTTGACGTATATTACTGCGAAAATAACGGCAAAAGGTCAAGTTTTCCTTTTATTAAACAGTTAGAACCTAAAATAGATATACAGAACAAAAAAATAACCGTAAACGCGAAAAAACTCGACGAGGTAATTTTGTATGAGAATTGATATTCTCACGCTTTTTCCCGAAATGTTCGTTCCGCTTAAAACGAGTATTTTAGGTAGGGCGGTAGAAAAAGGCATACTTGAAATAGTAGTTACCGATATTAGAGAATATACGCTTGATAAACATAAAAAGTGCGACGATTCGCCTTTCGGGGGCGGAGCGGGCATGGTTATGATGGCTCAACCTATCGCGTCTTGTGTAGAAAGCGTAGACCCTAACCATGAAGCGATTAGATATTATACTTCACCAAAAGGAGAAAAACTAAGTCAAAACCTTGTAAAAAAGCTTGCTCAAAATAAGCGTATACTTATTTTATGCGGTCATTACGAAGGCGTTGACCAAAGAGTTTTGGATTTGTATTTCGATGGGGAAATATCTATCGGCGATTACGTTTTAACCGGCGGAGAACTACCTGCAATGGTTATAACCGACGCAGTAGCAAGATACGTAGACGGGGTTATTAGTTCCGATTCTCTTTCGCAAGAAAGTTTTTCGGAAGGATTGCTTGAATATCCTCAATATACTCGACCGCAAGAGTTTATGGGGCTTAAAGTCCCCGACGTGTTACTTTCGGGTAATCACGCGGAAGTTGATAAATGGAGAGCGGAAAAATCTTTGGAAATTACCAAAAAATTAAGACCTGATTTACTTGAAAAATAATTCTATTTTTTGCTTTAAAAAGTTTTTGTTAAGATGTTTTTTTGATAAAATATATTGTTTATACAAATTAAACATAGGTGTAAATTTTCCTAAGCTCAAATCGTAAAAATTCGCATAATAAAAGTCTTTTTACGTTTGTAAAATTCTACTGTATGGGGTAAAAATGAAAAATATTCAGTGGTTTCCGGGGCATATGAGTAAATCAATGCGAGAAATATCGGAAAACGCAAAATTGATTGACGGAGTTATTTACGTTCTCGACGCAAGAGCTCCGTTTTCTTGTATAAATTTTAAGCTTAACGGTATTTTTAATTCTAAACCGATAGTTTACGCGCTTAATAAATCCGATTTGGTTGAAAGCGTAGATTTAAAAAGGCTTTTAAGCGAGTTTAAAAATAAGTCTATGACTGCCGTCAGTGTTACGGGAACTGATAAAAAAACGGTCAGTAACGCTTTAGGAGTATTAAAAACTCAACTTGCAGAAAAAATAGAGAGAAATAAGCTTAAAGGTAATAGACCTTTAAGGGTTATGGTTATAGGTATTCCTAACACCGGTAAATCTACGATAATAAACACTTTGTGCGGTCAAAAAAAAGCGGTTACGGGAGATAAAGCGGGCGTTACAAAAAATACGCAATGGTTAAAAACGGACGGCGTTGAACTTATGGATACGCCGGGAACTATGCCTCCGTCTTTTGAAAATCAAGACTTGGCAAGACGCCTTGCGTTTATTGGTTGTATTAACGACGATATTTTGGATAAAGAAGAAATATGTTTAGAAATGATTAAATCTTTTAGTCAAATTTGTCCGCAAAAATTAGAAGAAAAATATAAAATAGACGCAAAAAAAACGCCTATTGAAATTTACGAAGATATTTGTAGAAATAGGGGATTTTTGATGAAAGGCGGTCAGTACGATTATGCTAGATGCGCTTCTTCCTTAATAGACGATTTCCGTAAGGGTAGGATAGGAAAAATTTGTTTGGAATAAGCTTATTTATTATATATTCAATAACGAAATAATTTATTTTTTGATTGAAATAAAGTTTAACTATGGCAAAACAAGAGAAAATAACTGAAAAAATCGATAAATTACAATACGAAAAATATTGTTTAGAAAAGGGATATAAATATATTTGCGGTATAGACGAAGTCGGTAGAGGTCCGCTAGCCGGTCCCGTAGTTACTTGCGCGGTTATTATGGATTTAACAAAACTCGTAGACGGAGTTGACGACAGCAAAAAACTTTCCGCAAAAAAAAGAGAAAAGTTTTACGACGAAATTATAAGTTGTTCCGTAGCGTACTCGATAACCGAAATTTCCGAAAAAGAAATAGACGAAATAAATATTTTAAATGCGACTAAAAAATGTATGTTGCAATCGGTAAAAAGTTTAGAAATTAAACCCGACGTACTTTTAATAGACGCAGTAAAATTAAATACCGATATTCCGCAACTTAGCGTTATAAAAGGCGACGCGTTATCTTATATTATAGGTTGCGCTTCTATTTTGGCAAAAGTTTATAGAGATAGACTTATGGCGGAATATGATAAAATTTATCCGCAATACAACTTTAAAAAGAATGCGGGTTACGGAACGAAAGAACATATTACGGCAATAAAGGAGATAGGACCTTGCCCGATACACAGAAAAACCTTTATAAAAAACTTTTGGGAGCAAAAGGAGAACGGCTAGCCATTAAAGCTTTAAAAAAGCAAAAATATAAAATATTAGGAAAAAACTTAAAAAATAAGTATGCCGAAATTGACGTTTTAGCAATAAAAAAAGACGTTTTGTGTTTTTGTGAAGTAAAGACCAGAACTAACGATAATTTCGGAACTCCCGCAATGGCAGTAGATAAAAGTAAACAAAAAAAATATAGAGAGTTTGCTCAAATTTATCTTTCGGAAAACTCTTTGGATTGCGACGTGGATTTTATAGTCGTAGAAGTTACGCCACAAGGCGTAAACGTGATAGAACACGCTTTTTAATATGAAAATATGTATTACGTCGGCTTCCGGTGTAGAAGCCGTAACAAAAAGAGAATTACAAAAATTAGGGTACCCCGAAGTTCCTTTTGTAAACGGTAGGGGAACGCTTGAAGGTGAGTTTATTGACGTTGCCATTCTAAATTTAAAATTAGAAACGGCAGGTAGAGTTGAAATAGAACTTGCAAACTTTAAATGTGATAATTTTGACGCTTTTTTCGATGAAATTTCAAAAATTGAGTTTGAAAAATATTTAGATAAAAATGCGAAAATAATAATTTCGGCTAAAAGCGTTATGAGTAAATTATTCGCTTTATCCTCAATTCAAAGTCTTACCAAAAAGGCTGTGTGCAGCCGTCTTGAAAAAATTTATAATTGCAAGCTATTAGAAGACGGAGCTGAATATAAAATAGAAATTGCAATTTATAAAGACGTAGTTACGGTTTTATTAAACACGTCGGGGGACGGACTTCATAAACGCGGTTATAGAACGTTGGTCGGAGAAGCTCCTTTAAAGGAAACTCTTGCAATGGCTATGGTTCATTTGTCGGTTTGGAAAGCGGGCAGAATATTATGCGACCCGTTTTGCGGAAGCGGTACTATTTTAATAGAAGCCGTAAGACACGCTTTAAAAATTCCTGCGGGAAACGATAGGGATTTTGATTTTATTCATTGGAAATGTTTTGATATAAAAATTTTCGAGCAAGTAAAAATGCAGGCGAATAACGATATTTTAGATATTCCCGATTTAAAAGTCTATGGGTACGATATAGACGAAAACGCAATTAAACTTGCTAAATATCACGCAAAAAAAGCTGGGGTAAGTAAGTATATAGAATTTATAAACGACGATATGCGTAACTTTACGAGCAAACGTAGTCACGGCGTAATCATTACAAATCCGCCGTACGGCGAAAGGTTGATGACGAGAAAACAAATCGTTTCTTGTTATAAAGCATTTGGTAAAATGTTTTCCGCTTTGCCGGATTGGTCCGCATACGTTTTGTCAAGCGTAACCGATTTTGAAAATCTATTTGGAAAAAAGTGTAAAAAAAGAAAACTTTACAACGGAAAGTTGGAGTGTAATTTATATTCATTTTTAGGAAAAAAATAAATTTTTTTATATATTAAATCTTAATAACAAGTTTAGAATAAAATTTTTATTAAAATCGTATAAAAAAAGTTGATTTATTTTTTTCAGTATGGTACAATAACATTCGACTCGGACGGTCCTCTTGTCATGCTACAACGAACGTCTTGTATATGGAGGTAAGTCAAATGACTATAATTGAACAAATCGAAAAAGAAAATTTAAAAGCAGAAGTTCCTTCTTTCAACGTCGGAGATACGGTAAGAGTATCGGTTAAGGTTATAGAAGGTACGAGAGAAAGAATTCAGGTATTTGAAGGAATCGTAATTGCTAAAAAGAACGGCGGAATTAGAGAATCTTTCACGGTAAGAAGAATTTCGTTCGGTGTCGGCGTAGAAAGAACGTTTCCCATTCATTCGCCTAAAATTACTAAGGTTGACGTTGTTAAAAGAGGTTCTGTCAGAAGAGCTAAACTTTATTATTTACGCGAAAGAACCGGTAAGAGCGCAAAAGTTAAAGAAATACTTTAATAATTTAAACGAGAAAATTTTTTCTCGTTTTTTTATTGTAAAATTTTTGTTATTTATATTATTTAACGAAAAAAATTGCTATCGTTTTGTTGATTTTTTGGAATAATTTTGTTAAGTATCTATCAGACGAAAAAGTTTTTTTATTTTTTATTGATTTTTTGAAAAAATTTTTGTTATTTATATTATTTAACGAAAAAAATTGCTATCGTTTTGTTGATTTTTTGGAATAATTTTGTTAAGTATCTATCAGACGAAAAAGTTATTTCTTGTTTTTTTATTGATTTATTAAAAAATTATTATTTATCCTAATTGCGTTTGCAGTTAGGATTTTTTAATCGTTTTGTATTTTAATAATTTATAAATACATTTTTATTCATATTTTAAAACTTGACATAATTTTATAAAATATATCGTTATTCGACAATGGGAAAAGTATATTCTCTAATAAAGGAGAATGCTATGGCTGAAACTATACTTATAACAAGCGGAAAAGGCGGAGTGGGTAAAAGCACTATTTGCGCAAATTTAGGAAGAGCTTTGACAAAAAAAGGTTTTAGAGTGTGCTTATTCGATTTCGATTTCGGACTTAACAGTTTAGACGCAATTTGCGCCGTAAACGGAAATATTAACTATGATGTTATCGACGCGGTAAATAATAGATGCAGATTAAAACAGGCTATTATTCAAACTGAAATTACTAATTTGTTTTTAGTTGCAAGTACTCATTCGTTTGAAAATTCTCAAATAAATCCCCAAAATTTAAAGCTTATGATAGATACATTAAGCCCATTATTCGATTATTTTTTAATCGATTGCCCTGCGGGAATAGATAGTGGATTTCATAGGGCGTGTTGCGTGTCGGATTCGGCGTTAGTGGTTGTAACTCCGTATTCCGTCAGCGTGCGGGACGCCGATAAAGTTTTGTCGATTTTAAGGGCGTACGAAATGCAAAACGTTTCCGTAATAATAAATAGAATGAGAGGGGATTTGGCTTCGGAAGGGAAATGTTTAACTCACGAAGACGTTTCCGCCATTTTAAAATGCAATATTAAAGGCGTTATTCCCGAATGCGATAGTTTGCTTACTAATTGCGTTACGGAAGACGGAAGCGCATACGTAAACAAGGTTTTTAGCGTTTTAGCGGATAATATTACGGAAAATAAAAGTAAAATAATAGAATATTATAAACAAAAAAAGTTTTTTTCTTTTAAAAGGAATTGTAATAGATGAAAAAAAGCGAATTAAATAAAATAAACACGATGATAACCGTTGACAGATTAGGGATTTCCGAAAATTTTAAAGAAGCGTTACTTGGCGATTTATTGAGCGTTTTTAACGATTATATGATAGTAAATTCTAAGCCCGAAATAAACGTTCAAAGCGTTGATAAGGGATTTAGTTTAATAATTACTTTAAAAGCGGAGAGTTTTAAAGGTTTTAAAGCCTTATAGTCATAAAAAAAGTTAAATAGTTATTGACAAAATAAATAAAATAACATATAATACAAGTTAGTTAAAGATTTTGTTGTTAAACAAAAATCTACTTTTTGTAGGTTATAATTTTATCAATAATTAAGAGAGAGTGTATGCGTAAAATTTTTAAAAGCGTAGCCGTGATTATTGCGTTTTTGCTATTATTATCGCTTACGGCATGTAACGTAGGTTTAAAAAGAAAAACAGATATAGAAACTGACGAGAGTAAGTTTGTTTTCACGCTTTTAGCTGATGATACTTACGGAATAAAAGCAAAGAGCGACGAAAAATTTAGCGGAACGGTTATTTTGCCGACAAAACATGATGGTAAATCGGTTACTCAAATATCAGGTTTTGCTTTTGAAAACGCTGAATTTACTAAAATAGCTTCTTCCACCTGTACGGTTATAGGTCAGTATGCTTTTTATAATTGTAGAAAATTGCAAACCGTTGAATGGGCCGATAACTTAACTGATTTAAAAAACAGTGCGTTTGAATATTGCGTAAGCCTTATAAACGTAGGTACTTTACCAAAAACGTTAAAGAGAATAGAGAGTAGATGTTTTGCAAACTGCGTTGAGTTAAGGGTAGTAAATATTCCCGCAAGCGTAGAATATATTGCGGACGACGCATTTTTAGATTGTGAAAAAGCAACTTTTTACGTTGATACGGCAAATCAGTACTATAAAGTTGAGAACAATAAGATTGTAAGAAAATAATATTTAATAAACGAATACGGCAACGCTAATTTAGCGTTGCCGTATTTTAGTTTTAAAAAATTATCATATTAAAGAAAAAGATAAAAAATTTTAATCCGTTAAGCTTCTTGAACGGTGCGGTGTCAAATAAATTATTTGTAAAGTTTTAGAAATCTCTTTTAATAATTTTTTGCAAAGATTAAAGTTTTCTTCGTCTAACGGACAAAAAGCGTCGTCTATAATTATAAACGGTTTTTCCTTATCGAATAGCGAATCTATAAGTCCTAATCTTAAAGAAAAATTAACTAATTGCTGTTGTCCGAGCGATAAGGAGTGAGAATCTTTTATCATTCCGTTAGCTAAAAAAGTAACGTTAAAATCTTCGTCGCAGGTAACGCCCGAAAGAGTGGGGAAAAGACTTTCGCAGTATTTTTTTAAAGATTTTTTTAAAGGTTCATAGCAACCTTTAGTCAAGTTTTCTTTGGCTTCTTTTAAGTATTCCAAAGTTTTTTCGGCTATTTCCTTTTCTTTGTTTAATTGTAAAAGCTCTCCATTTAAAGCTTGCTTTTTTACGCATAAATTATCGTATTTTTCGCTATCTACCAAAGCTACCGCCATTAAAGAAGATAAACGCGAAATATTTTCGTCTATTTCGTCAATTTCCGTTTTTAAAAGTTTAATTTGGTTTAGCTTATTTTGATATTCCGTTTTTAAATTCTCATTGCCGTTTTCCGATTGAATTTTTAATATTTCTTTATCTATATCTTTTAGTTCTGCAAGATTTTCTTCTTTTATTTTTATTACGTTTTTAAGTTCGTATAAAAACGAAATTTTATCAGTTGCGGAAGTTGTAAAACTGTAAATAAACCTGTCTATACGTCCGTTTAAAGATGAAATTTCGTTTTGGATATTAGAAATTTCTTCTTGCAAAAGTCGGTTTTGGTTATGCGTTTGCGTTTGCGAAATTCTGTCCGATTTCATAGCTTGAAACGCCGATGACGGAGAATAGTTCATATATCCGTATTTGCCTAAAAAGTCGGTTACGGATTGTCTTTGCCTTTTTATTAAAGCGTGTTTTTTATAGTCGATAACTCCAAAAATAATTGCGCCGATTGTAGATATAACGGCAACTGTTAAAAGGGGTATATTTACGGATTTTATAAAGCTAAACGCAAACAAAACTAGGCTTAAAAGGGTAAATATTATACAAAGTGGTAAGAAGAACGAAAAAAAAGATTTACTTGTTTTGTGGTAAAAATTTTCCGCATTTTCTATTTCTTCATCACTTGGCAAAGGTTTTTCCGAAACGGGCAAAAAGCTTTTTGATAAAGAGTTTAGTTCGTTTGTCTTTTTTTCTACGTCATCACAAAACTTTATATAAACGTTTACTTGTTCTTCACTAATTGTGTTTTCGTTTAATATTTCGTTTGACTTTTGTATTTTTTGAACTATTCTTTGTCTTGCTTGTTTTAGCGATTCTATTTTCGCTTCTACTTTGGAAGAAGATAACTGTTTTAGCAATTCGTCCCGCTCTTTTTCGTAAGCAGATAATAAGGTTTTTTGTTTTTCACGTTTTTCTTTTTGTTCTTGTAAACTGTTTTTTAAAGTAAAATATTCGTCTTTTTTATCGGATAAGTTTCTTAACTCTATCTCCGTATCAAATAAATTTTGCTTGACGGTAGGAATTTTTCCTCTATTTTGCCTATTTTGATATTCCTTAATTTCGTCTTCTATTTTTTTGCATATAGAATTAAAATTGTTAAATTCGTCAGTCGCGCAGATTACGGAATTAAGACGTTCGGATATAAATACTTTGCCTTTTTGATAATCGGTTTGGTCAAAAAAACATATTCTATGAAAAGATTCTCTGTCTAAGTTAAATAGTTCGAGTCCCAATTCTTCCGAGTAATCGAAAGATTGTTTTCCGTCTTTATATAATTTAAACGTATCGTCCGATTTTTTTTGACCGAAAGTTCTTTCTACTTTATATATTTGACCGTTCGATTCGAACTCCATAGTCCCGCCGAAAACCGAATTGTTCCAAGGCAGAAAATCTCTATCGGCAGTATTTTTGGCGTTCATTCCGTAAAGCATAATTTCTATAAAGTTGGCAAGGGTGGTTTTCCCGCTTCCGTTTTCCGAAATTATTTGCGTAATTTGCGAAAAATTGCAATCTTGCTCCTTTACGTTCCCAAATCCGCTTATATGTAAACTCCTAATTTTCATTTTAAAAGCTTTAACCCCTTTTCGATAATTTCTTTTTCTAATTCGTCCCCGTGCGCTTTTACTACTTTTAAAAATTCGCTTTTTAAAGAAAAATCGCCTTTGTTTATAAGTTCGTCGTAGTCTATTTCGGTTTCGTTTTTTAATTCGAAATAAAAAAACTTGTTCTCAAAATAGTTTTTTATATAACTAAAATCCGTTTGCTCTTCTTTTTGAACCTTTCCTTTTATTACCGCCCTTACGAAAGAATTCGACGGATAGGTTAATTTGTTTTTTATTTGTTCTTCTAAATCCAATATAGAAATGTTTGTAATATCAAAATTTTCGATTATAAAAAGCGGATTTTCTAGCGGTTCAAATTTTACTACGCGTGTTACGGTATCAATTTTTACGTATCCCTTTTGTCCGCATTCGTCAAAACCCCTTCCTGCGGGACAACCGCAATAAGCGTATTTCCCCCTTTGGTCTAAACTGGCAAGTTTAAAGTCGTGATAATGCCCGAGTGCCAAATAATCTACGTTTTTATTTTTACTAAGCGGTAAACTTATTTTATCTTTATCGTAGGTTTCGTAATCTACCGTTTCGCCGTGTCCTATTACGACGTTGTATAAATTTTCGTTAAATAAAGGCAGAGGGGCAGAATAAGAATAAAAGGTTACGTCTTCTTTTATTAAACTTTCGCCACTTTTAAGAACAATAAAATTTTCGGAAAAATCTTTGAAAATATTTTTTCTTTCGTCAAAATCGTGATTTCCGTAAACGTAAATAAACAATACGTTTATATATTTTTCTATTACTTTTTTTATTCTGTTTAAAACGTTGGCGTTTACGTTTTTACCGTCGAACAAGTCGCCCGCAATTATTATTACTTCCGCATTTTCCTTAATTGCGTTTTCGCATATGGTTTGAAAAGTTTGCGTTAAATTTGCGTTAAATTTTTCGGCTTTGTCAACGCTTAATCTAGTCTGTAAAGAACTGTCCAAATGTAAATCTGCCGTGTGAAAAATTATCATTTTTTTTCTCCTAGTTAAATTATACATTAACTATTTTAAAAAATCAACGCCTTAATTGTCCGCCCGAAAAAATTTTTAAGCTTTACACATAAAATTTTTTTATGCTTTTTTCTGCGTTTTTTAAATTGTCTTTACAAAAACAAAGCTTTAAGGTATAATGTATTTATGATACTTGCAAGTCGTTCGCCAAGACGTATAGAATTACTAAAAAAATTAGTTTCGTCTTTTAAAATAATTATTCCCGAAGTGGAAGAAATAAAGGTTGGAAACGCTGAACTTATTTGCCTTGAAAACGCAAAACTAAAAGCTTTTGCCGTTGCGAAAAACTTTCCTGACGAAGTAGTTATCGGGGCAGACACTGTTGTCGCGTTAAACGGGGAAATTTTAGGAAAACCTATCGATAAAGCTCAAAACGAACTTTTTTTAAAAAAACTTTCGGGTTCGGTTCACGAAGTATTAACGGGTTATGCAGTTATATTTGGTAAAAAAGAGTTTTTCGGAATTGAAAAAACGCAGGTTATATTTAACGATTTATCCGAAACCGAAATTTTAGATTATGTTTCAAGCGAAGACGGTTTGGATAAAGCGGGCGGTTATGCAATTCAAAACGGCAAATTCGTTAAAAAAATAGTCGGTTCTTACGATAACGTAGTAGGGTTTCCGACGGAGAGAATAGAGAATATTTTAAAAGATTTAAAGGTGATAGTATGAAAAACGCAGTCGCTTTGGATATGGGGTCTAGCAATACCTATATTTACAAAACGGGTATGGGAATAGTTTTGGAACAACCTAGCGCGGTTGCTTTGAGTAGGGAAAAAGGGAAAATTAAGGCTTTGGGAGAAGACGCTAAAAAGCTTTACGGTATGGCAGTTGAAGATACGGAAGTAACTTTTCCCGTTTTTGAAGGCTTTATCGATAACGTTCCTTTGGCAAGGCAAATGTTAAAAGGATATTTCGATAAAATTCAGTATTTTCATGAAGACGTGGTAATGTCTGTTCCGTGCGGTACGGATAGCGATAAAATTATGTCGATAGATAAATTTTTGCGTTCTTTGGGAGTATATAACGTAGCTTTTGTAGAATCGCCTATTTTAACGGCTTACGGTATGAATATTATGGCTGATAGCGATTGCCCTAGATTTATTATCAATTTGGGAGGTGGAACAACTAATATTTCGGCTGTTTCGCCTAGCGGAGTAATTACGGGCGTAAGCATAAATTTGGGCGGACAAAACGTAGATTCTATGTTGGCAAGCTTTATAGAAAATAACTTTAAGCTAAAAATAGGTATGCTAACTGCCGAAAAATTGAAAATTCAGTTAGGAAGCATGTACACTAACGACGAATTGCGTTACGTTGTAAACGGTAGGGACGTTATTACGGGTAGACCTAGACCTTTGTCGGTAGAAGCGAAAGACGTTTATCAACCGTTAAAAAGATTTTTCGATTTAATAATAAACGTTGCGGAAAAAATTATGGCTAAACTTCCGCCGGAAGCGTTAGGAGAAATTAACAGGACGGGAATATTTTTGTCGGGCGGAATGTCTAAAATCGTAGGACTTCAAGAATATTTTGAACAAAAATTAGATGTAAAAACCATAATAGACGATAATCCCGAATATAGCAACGTTTCGGGTGCGGGGTACTTATGCACCGATAGAAAATTGTTGAATAGATTAAAATTAAATAGAGATTAAATTTAAGGAAAAAACTAAAAAAATACCACATTCAAAAACGGCGTAGCATTTAGCTACGCCTTTTTTTGTGTGAGCAACCCCCAGATAGTCTGGGGGTTCAGTAAAGGTTTACCGTTGAGTAAAATTCTCCGTTTGTGTATAATAAAAGTTGCGACCTGCCAGTTACAACAAAAACACAAACGGAAGATATTATCACATGAAAGATAATATCATAGTTTGTTTAAAACCCTTTTCTATAAACATTTTTACGCACGCCGTTAATATGGGTTTTTTGGGGTCTTTTACTTTTTGTTTAGATATCATTTTTTGCCTTTTATAAATTTAAGTCATTTATTGAGTTACAACTCAAAGTATAATATTTATAATATAATAAGTCAAGGGAATTAGGGGGTAAACGGGTTTTAAAATTTTTTTATAAGAGTATTGAATTGTGCATAAATATTTTGTAAAATAGTGTTAGAAAAAAGGAAAATTTTGTATGCAAAATGGGTAAAAATTTAAAAAGGAGTATAAATATTTTACGAATGAATGATGAAAAAATTTTAAACTATAAAAAAATAGCGAATAAGGAGATTTTATGGAGAATAAATTACAGAAAAGGCTATTAGCAAAAATAACTTGTTTTATAATTTTAATAATCAATATATTTGTAATAAGTTTGTTTCAAATAGGATGTAAGGGGAAAAGATATGAACAAGTTACAATAGGAGATTATGAGTATGCTATTGTAACAGATTTACATGAAAGCCCAATTTATTGGGTTGTCGATTTATCAAAAGAAGGCAAGCAAAAGGAAATTCTTGTTTATAATAATTTAGTTGACAATTTGGAAGTCGAATTTGGTGATTTAATTAAGATAAATACTAATGGAAGATTAGTTATGTCTCAATTAACAACACAAAAATTAAAGAAGTTAATGATAGAAAAATATATTAATATGCAGTATTCGTATATTAATAAAAACTTAATTAATTATTCAAATATTAAATATATTATCCATCGTGCCACATTTAATAAAATAAATTTTAAAACAGTGGTTAATTATGGTTTATTTAATGCAATAAATTATGAAAGTTATAATAATCAAAGTACTATATATATGAGAAAAAACGTTTTTGAGGAAAATATTGCCGATTATATTGAAGTAAAGAAAAATTATAGTGGCTTTGATTTAAACAAAATTATAAATTATTTTAGACCTACAAACTTAGAATTCCATTGGAATTACGAAAATTCACCTCAAGAAGATTATTATTGGATAGACGATATAGAAAACGGAGAGCTGATAGAAGAGATACCGCCGATACCTGAAAGAGAAGGATATAGTTTTGGCGGATGGTATACTGAAAAAGAGTGTTTAAGCGAATTTAATTTTGGTACGCCTATAAGCAAGATGAAATTAGATTGGGAAAAAGTTTTTTTGCTTGAAGATAATATTCCCGATAATTACGTAACTTGTTTATATGCAAAATGGATAAAAATTTAAAAAGGAGTATAAATATTTTACGAATGAATGATGAAAAAATTTTAAACTATAAAAAAATAGCGAATAAGGAGATTTTATGGAGAATAAATTACAGAAAAGGCTATTAGCAAAAATAACTTGTTTTATAATTTTAATTATTAATATATTTGGAATATGCTTATTGCAAACAGGATGTGAAGGATTAGAATATGAACAAATAACAATAGGTGATTATGTATATGCTATAAATAAAGAAATAAATGCCTATTTAATAGTTGATTTAAGTGCTGAAGGGAAACAAAAAGAAACAATAGTATTGCCAAACACGGTAAATCAAAAAAATATTGGTTTTGGAGGTTGGGGTGGAGGTTTTTCAGGTTATAAACTTGTTAGAAGTAAATTTATTACTTCAAATATGAAAAAATTATTAATAGAAAACTTGATAAAAAAAGATGGTGGCAGTTATAACAATACAGTAAGAAATCTTGTTGCTTGTGTTGAGTTTGAAAATAAAGAAAATTATGAAAAAAAATTTAAATTAATAATTAATTGTTATGGTTTTCAATATATTGCGACAATTAAAGCACATTACAACAATATTAATTACATGAGATTAAAATTATATAATGAAAAAATATATGAACACATTGATTATTTAAGAACTGTTTATGGAGAAGAATTAGATTTTGAGAATAAGGTTTATTTTTTAAGACCTGCGAACGTAGAATTTCATTGGAATTACGAAAATTCACCGCAAGAAGACTATTATTGGATAGACGATATAGAAAACGGAGAGCTGATAGAAGAAATACCGCCAATACCTGAGAGAGAAGGATATACTTTTAGCGGATGGTATACAGAAAAAGAATGTATAAACGAATTTAGTTTCAGTACGCCTATAAGCAAAATGGATATAGATTGGGAAGAATTGTTGAACTCAAGACAACAAGTTCCTGACGAGTACGTTACAAGCTTATACGCGAAATGGATAGTAATTTAAAAAGGAGTATAAATATTTTACGAATGAAGAAAAGGAGAGAAGCAAAAGATGGAAAAATAAACTAAAGGGGAGAAAAAATGACAAAAAGACTAAAGACGTATTTAGTATTGTTATTAATGATACTTTACGTTTCTCCCTAATAATTTCGCAATTTCTCGATAACTTTTTCCTTTTACATAGTATTCTCGTAGACAACAGCGTTCTTCTATGGTAAAATGGTGGTAGTTCATATATTTCTCCTTGGTTTTTGTTTTGTTGCTAAAACTATTATACCATAGATTTATATGAACTTCTTTTTTTGCTCCTAACTGTTGCACTTAATAGTATAATTCACCAAGACATTAAAAAATATCACAGCTTTTAGCTGTGATATTTTTTTGGGGTAAGGGAAAAATTTATCTTAGATTTTTCTTTGAAAGGTTTATGCTTGTGTATTAAAATTTTAGCTATATATTTTTAAAATCTATTTTTATCTTTAAAAAATATAATTAGTTCCTTAAATTTTATAGGCGGTTATTTATATTTTTTATTTGATAACCGCCTTATAGCCTTACTTTTATGCTACCGCTACCGCGCACATAGAACAGTTTTGTCCGCTAGTTCTATATACTACGAATTTTAACGTTTCCGTACCGCTAGAATTTACCGTAAAATTGGTTTGATAGCAAAAAGACGTATTTGATACTTCGTCGTGCATCTTTTGCGAGAATATTACGTTTCCGTTGGAATTTATGGCTTCTAAATAATATTGAGCAGAATATCCGCCTATCCATAAATATACGGAATTTACTCCTTCGTTTACGGTAACGTCAATCGAAACGTACGCTCCGTTTACACCGTTGTTCGTTCCGCCGACGCTTTGGTCTACGTCGTCGTCAGTCGGGTTGCCTATAAGCGTTGTTCCGTTCGACCAGAAGAAACTTGCTTTATAGTCCCAGAATTTTAAATTATCTTGTACTTTTAAAGTAGTTACGTCAATTAAATTTCCGCCGTTCATTTCTTCTATCTTGTCGGAATGGGGTTGAGTGTTAAAGTACGCCCAATCTAACGTTCCTAATTCGGTTAAATTGATATGCGTCGTGTTAAAGTCGGTCATTTCCGTACTCGTCATAGAAAGCGAAGTTATAGGCGTTTGTTTTTCTCCCGCTATTACTATCGCTACGCAAGATACGTTACCTGCGTCGCCTATATCGGACGGCGTTATCTTAATAGTAATCGTCGTTTCTTTATTCGTAGAGAATGCAAACGTTACTAATTTTCTAGCCGAGCTATCTCCTGCCGTAAAGGACGGAGCGACGGCTATTTGTTCGCCGTTATGATATAAAGAAGTTACGTTAGTAGCTCTCCAAGCGCCCGTGAATACTTGTATTTCTTTAACGGACGGATTAACGTTGATATTTATCGAAATTTCCGAGCCTAAGCATTTTCCGTTAGTGTTTCCGCACCAAACGTTATTGTCTTTTCCGTTTGTCCAAGAAAGCGATACGTAATCGTAGAAATCGTTTCCGCTTTCCGCGTTATTAGAAGTAATAAGGTCGGTTGCGTTTAACATTACGTTAGTTCCCGCGTTGGAATAGTGTTCCCAATAAAGCGTGTCGTAAGAAGAACAACTATCTAAATAAACGCTTTGAGTATCGGTTACGCTTGCGCTTGCAGTTACCGTTAAAATTTCGACAACCGCGTCTTTTTCAAGGGCTACCGCGCTTAATCCCGCTACGCCCGACGAACTATCGTCTTTATAGAACACTACGGTTAAAGTTTCTTCCACCGTTGCGGATATAAACAATTTAATTACCGCGCTTGCGTTTTCGGCTAAAGTGTTAAACGTTTTTCCGTTATAAAGAACGGTGCCGTTTTCGTCTAGTATACATACGCTTAAAGTACAAGTTCCCGCCGTTGCGAAGAATTTTAACATATAATCTCCGCTAGCTAAGGTTACGTTAAATTTAGCGAAATCGAAACCTTTTGCGGTTTTTAATCCGCTTGCGCTACCGTCTTCACCGTCGGTATAAGATAGGGTAGAAGAGAAATCTCCCGCAGTTCTTAATCCGCCGTATAATACGTCGGTAGAAATGTTGTCAGCGTTAGCTTTTTGTTTGTTTGCTCCAAAGTATACCCAGTCGGCAGTACCTTCTTCGGTTAAATCGTAAGTTGCCGAATTCGGGTTAGAAGCTTCTATTAGTTTTATCTCGGAGTTTGCTTGTTTTGCTTGACCTGTTATTGCTATTCCTGCAAGCGATACGTTACCTACGTCAGCTCTGTCGGACGGTTCGTTTTTAATTATTACGAACGTTTTTTCCGTTACCGTAAGTTCAAACGTTACTACTTGACAATTAGAAGTTGAACCCGCGGTGAATTTAGAAGAGCTTGCAAGTAATTTTCCGTTGGACGAATAAAGTTTTATCGTTGCGGAAGAGTTCCAAGCGCCTGCGTATACTCTTATGTGTTTAACGCTTTCGTCAACCATAACCGATAACGTAATTGTCGAGTTGGAAGCAGTTCCCTTACTCGTACCCGTATGAGCGCAAAGTTTGTCGCCGTCGTTATACGATAAGGTCATACCGTAGTCGTCGAAAGAAAGAATATTCGGGAAATCTGCGTTTATAATGTAATTTCCGTTGATTTTGCTTACGGGCATTACGTTATTGTCGTTGCCGAATTGCATCCAATCGAGCGTGCTTTCGCCAAAGGAAGCTCCTAAGTTGGTTAAGTTTTCGCTACCGTTTGCCGTCGTTTGAGAAGCCGTATTTGCGCTAACCGCTCCGTCCGAAACTACTATGGAAGGAGTTTTGCCTTCCGTAACTAGACAAGCAAACATCGAAACGAAAGATATAGTTCCTTGTCCCGAACCCGTACCCGCAACTTCTCCGCTTGCAGCAGCTCCTACTCCGTCGGGAAGGGAAGCGTGCATTGCGTAAGTTACTTTTAGGGTGGATACCGTTGCGTCGGATACGTAAATCGTTACTTTTCTAACGTAACTTCCGTATAAATCGCCAAAGCTTTCGGTTATTCTGTTTCCTGCTTTATCGCTTACGGTAAGTCTTGCCGTAGAGTATTTTCCACCTAAATAAAGTGTGTAATAAGCAGGTTTTCCTATCGTTTTTATAGTAAATTCAAAGTTTCTTTGCGACGCTATGGACGTAAACGATAATGTGTCTTTTCCGTTTAAAGTTAATTGTTTATAGAAGAAGTCGCTGTTTATCCATTTCGTGTCGTAAGAACTCGGGAACGAATAGGTTATAGGCGAATTCTTTTTATAAATTCCCGTAGTTGCGTTTACTTCTCCGAAAGAAACGTAATCTATAACGTTACTTGCGTTTAAATCTAATCCGTCGCCCGCTTCGTCGCTTTCAACGGTGAAGGGAACGCTCGTTTTATCGTATTGAGCGTTAGTAGCCGTAGTTTTTACGTTAGCGTATTTTATCATAATAACGCTGTCTTCATATACGTTTGCAGGGAAAGTAAACGTTACCACGTCTCCGTCGAGAGAAGCCCCGTTAAACGCGAACGGTTTTCCGCTACTAGACTTTTCTATTAGGGTAGGAGTAATTTCTCTTCCGTTTATCGTTATAGAAGTAATTTCTCCCCATTCCGGATTAGAGTGTAATCTTATAGTCCAATTTCTTTCCGTAATCGCTCTAATTCCATCGAACGAACCTTTTGCGGAATAAATTCCGACTACTAATGAGTTTAAATCCGAATAATATTTCATCGTTACGTCGGTAGTACGGAATTTACCGTCTTTATACGCAACGGTTTTAGTGTCGTCTTCGTAAATCGTAGCCCTTGCTTCGTAGTTTATGGACGGATATACGTCAAGACACATATTCTTCCAAACTTTTTCGTTCGTGTTGCTCATATTTTCCGCTAGCGGTATTATCGCGCCTTCTCTTACGAAAATAGGAGAAGTTTTAAGGTTGTAACTTAACTCGTAAGATTTAGGACCTACAAATCTATCGCCCGTCCATACGTCAATCCACGTTCCGTCGGGGATAAATACCGTTCTAGTGCTGACTATTCCGTTATTTTGAACGCAATAATACATATAAACATGCGCTCCGCCACCGAATTCCGCATATTCTATTACAATGTCGTGTTCGGAATTCGCGGTGTAAACGGGAGTAGATAGATAAGTGTCGTAAACGGAAGAACCGTCTATAACCTTATTTCCGTCTATATAAACTACTACCGAGTCGTCGGCGTAGAACGCAATAGAAGCGGGTTTTTCGCCTATTCTTATTTTTCCCGACCATCTTACCGAGAAGTTGTCGGAAGGTAAGTTTTGCGGAGAACCGTTGCCCCAGTCAAAGAATACGTTGCTGTTTAATTGAGTGTACGCGGGCGTTCCGCTTAACGAATTGTTATTGTAATATTCGCCCATTAATCCTTGACTTTCGTTGTAAGAAAGTTGGTCGTCGGGGACTAATTTCTCATATCCCGCAGTCGCAATAGGCGCAACTAAAACGTAATCGCCTAATAAATACTGGTCGTTTGCGGAAGCTTCTTCATAGTCGGGATAGTTAATATCCGTTCTTGCCATTATGGGAAGTCCCGTAGAGTAGTTTCTATATGACAAATAATAATACAAGGGGAGCAATCTATAACGCATATCCGTATAAGTGTGCGCAACTTCTTCCGCCGTTTCGCCGAATAACCACGGCATACGTCCTTCTTGTTTAATATATTTATAAGCCGTACAATGTACCCTTAAAATAGTCGATAACGCTCCGTACTGGAACCAACGAACGTACATATCGTTCGTAACTCCCGAGCCTGTATGTCCGCCTATGTCGGACGACATATAAGGTATTCCTACTTCCGCTCCGCCGAATATAGACGCGTATATTTCTTGCGCCAAAGCGTTGGAATCGCAAGTTATATCTCCCGTCCATTGTATCGAATAACGGTGAGCCGATATATCGGACGCGTAATTCCATTTTCCGTGTAAGCATCCGTCTACGTTGCCCATTATTAAAGCTCTTCTTGCGTATTCTTCTTCTTTTCCTTGTACTTCCGCTTCAAAATATTCTTGCGTGATAAATTGATACGCATACATTCCGAATGCGTAAACCGATATACTCGGATCGGCTGAATTTAAGCAAGTAGGCCAGTTTCTATCGTACCACCAGTAATCTATTCCCAAACTTAAAATCATTTTAAGTTTTTTACTTCTGTAATCTACTTCGGCTTCGTCAAGTCCGTTAGTAGTCCCAGAAACTGGTTCCGGATGGTCGTTAAAGCAAACGTTAACGCCTTTATCGTGACATTCTTTTAAAAATCCTGCCATATCGGGGAATAAGTCGGTGTTTACGTCGTATCCGACTCCGTTTAATCCCGTCGTGTGGTCACGCCAGTCGGTGTCGATAACTAGTACGTCTATACTGTATCCCCTGTCAAGATAGTCGTTTATTTGTTGCAATGCGCTTTCCGCAGTGTATTCGTAATATCTCGAATCCCAGTATCCCAACGTTTGCAACGTTACCATTTCGCTTTCACCCGTTAAACGAGTGTAGTCTTTTGTAAATTGCTTATAGTCTCCACCGGGTAAGAATACGAATATATCGATAGAATCGTTGTCGAAATCCCATCCCGACAAAGGTTCTCCGTTTACCGAATATCCCGCAGACGAAGGTATAATTCTGGGACTGTCCGTAAAATACCAACTCTTTAATTCTTCCGACGGGGAGGGAAGATATACGTTTGTTTCCGTATTTCCGTCGTATTTATATAATAGTTTATTTGTCGGAGTGGTTACGTAAACGCTTTCCGCAGTAGAATTTTTAGGTATTCTTACAATGTAATTCTGCGTTTTTATTACATATTCGTCCGAAGTTTGTTCTTGTGTATAGGTAACGGTCGTCCAGTTATCTCTGTTGTATACTATGTAACTCGCCCTGTCTTCGAATCCCTTAGGTCCTTTTTGTTCTATTCTGACTAAGGTGTCGGATAATAACTGAACCCTTATATCTCCGTAAGTTAAAGAGTTTATTTCGCCCCTTTCGGTAGTTGGGTTGTCAGACAAAGTTGGCAAAGAAAAGTCGAACGAGCTAGAACTAGATGAGCTAGAACTCGACGAAGAACTGCTAGAAGAACCTTCTTCTTCGCTAGAACTAGATGAACTAGAACTCTTTTCCGATGAACTTGAACTTTTTTCAGACGAACTCGTCGTTGATGAACTAGACGAACTTGAACTAAGCGAACTCTTAACCGATGTTCCCGATGAACTTTCGTCGGAGCTTGATTGGGACGAGCCTACAGCGGATGATTTAGACAATTTGTCGCTACCCCTCGTTTTACAAGACACTGCGCCCAAAAAGAAAATCGAACACATTAGTAAAATTAAAACTTGTTTAAAAAGCTTTTTCATTTTTACCCCCTTAAATTTTAGTTTGCGTTAATCGTGTTTTTTTAAAAAAGATTTATTATAATTTCGTTTTTTTGTTTAAAAATTTCCGTAAAAAAACACTATTGACATTTAAACTTGCTTACATTATAATATAAAAAAAAGAAAAGTTACAATATGCAAAAAAAATAAAAAAATGTGTAATAGTTGCATAATTTTTTCGGAGGAAATTATATGCTCGGACACGATACCAAAAAACCCGACCCATATAAAAACATAGTTTACGGCAGTTGCGAAAAGGAAGAAATAATATTTTTGGATTACGAAAAGGATAAAAATTATCCTATAAGAGCAGAATCCATAGGTATTACTAATCCCGATAAAGATTACTTTATTCAAAGAAAACATTTGGATTATTACGTTTTCGAATACGTTGTTTCGGGTAAAGGATATATTAAACAAGACGGGGTTACGTATTACGTTAAAGCGGGGGATTTTTATATGCTTAAACCCGGTTCTTCTCACGTTTACGGTGCAGACAAAAAAGAACCTTATAAAAAAATGTGGATAAATTTTTTCAGCGGTATTTTAGACACATTTTTAAGTGCGTACGGCTTATTCGATAAAGTGGTTATACATAACCCCGATTGTGAAAAGTTTTTTACGGAACTTATCTCTTACGCCGAAAAACACCCTTATCACGATGAATATTCCATAGGATTAAGCAGAATAATTTTTAAAATATTGTTTTCTTTATCGCAAAAAATAAGCAACGAAAAAATAACGTCGTCCTTAGCTAACAACGTTAAAGAAAGGTTAGACGCGTCTATTTATAGAAAAATTACTTTAAACGACTTGTGCGCGGAAATAAATATTTCTAAATCCCAAATGAATAGGGAGTTTAAAAAATATTATAATACGACTCCTTATAATTATTTGTTGGATAAAAGAATTTTTATGGCAAAAGAACTTTTAAAAAATTCTTCGATGAAAATATTTGAAATAAGCGATAAACTTTGCTTTTCTGACGAGTATAACTTTTCAAATATATTTAAACAAAAAACAGGCGTTTCGCCTATTGAGTTTAGAAAGCGGTTAACGAAAGAACAATGAAAATAAAAATAGCCGAAACTGTGTTTTTAGTTAAAAATTACAATGATAAATTATTAGATTATTTTAAAGATTTTATTACTTTTGAAAATGAAAATTGCACGCTAGACTTTAACGAGTACAACGGCGACTTTATGGATAAAGTATTATCTCTGTTTCAAGATGTAATACTTTGGCTTTTAAATAACCGTAACGTTTTAAGAATACATTCGTCGGCGATTAAAGCGGGAGAAAACGTTTACTCTTTTTTAGCCCCTAGCGGAACGGGTAAAAGCACTCACGCTAAGTTGTGGGAAAAATATTGTCCGCTTGCAACCAAAGTTATAAACGACGATCAACCTTTTTATTTGTTTAAAGAAAATAAAGTTTTTGCTTACTCGTCGCCGTTGTCGGGGAAAAACAATAAGTACGTAAACGACTTTGGAGTTGTAAAAGCATTTGTAATTTTACGGCAAGCAAAGTTTAACGAAATAAAAAAATTAGATAAAAAACACGCTTTTACTTATTTGTATAAGCAGGTTTTTATACCTAAAAGCATAAAGGAATCGGAAAAGACGCTGGAACTTATTGAAAAAGCGATAAATACCGTTCCCGTGTATTTGCTAAATTGCGATATAAGTAAACAAGCATACGACGTATGCTTTAACGAATTAAAAGAATTATAGGAGAATTATGAAATTTAAAGGACAATTTGCTTTAAGAAATATGGGAGATTTTTCCGCAGTCGTCGCCGTGGGCGAATGCGTTAAAGATTATAATTGTATGATTACTTTAAATCAAAGCGGTACTATTCTTTGGCAAGCTTTACAGAACGGTGAGAATGAAAAAGATTTGATAAAAACGCTTTTAAACGAATATGATGTTTCGGAAGAAATTGCAAAAAAAGACGTCGAAGAGTTTTTAAATACTTTAAAAAAGGCTAATATTATCGAATGATTTATAAATTTTAGATATAATAAAACGCTAGGTAAATTCTAGCGTTTTTATTTTGTAAAAAAATTATCCACCCGCAAAAACAGGTGGATTTTTAATTTTTAATAGTTGTTTAATCTTTTTCTTTTGGCTCTGTTTTGTAAATATACCGCGGTTATTAAAAACGCGGATAAAACAATCATTAAAAGCAAAGTGTTTCTTATAGTTTTATCTTTTTTTATAATTATTGCGTCGTACGGAATATAGCCTATGCCGTCTTCCCCGACCAAAAATCTTATTTTATACATTCCGTCTTTAAACGAATAAACCGCAACGCTTCCGCTAGGAATTTCGCCTATTATTTCGCCGTTTATATCGTAAACGGAGGTTTTTTTACATTCGTAAAATTTAAACGAAGTTTTTTCGGTTAATTCCAAAATTTCTTTTGCGATAAAGTTTTTTTCTATAAAACCTTTTTGACCGTTTTCTCTTTTAATAAGTAGGTATTCTTTTCCGCCTACGGAATATTTTTTTTCTATGTTTATTTTTTCGTATTTTTCCGCTTGAGCTATTTTAAACGAGAGATTTAACTGCGGAATTGAATAAATTCCTGCGCTTGCCAAATAATATCCTGTTTTATATTCGCCTTTTTCTTCGGATACGGTTGTTATATCGGCGTCTGCTTTCCTTATTATATAAGTAGTTTTTCCGTTTGCAATCAATAAGAAGTCGTTTTCGCTTTTATCTATTATAACGTACTCTTCGGGGGAGTTTGAAAGTTTGTAGGAAATATAATTAAAGTAATTATTGTTTCCTTTTTCGACTTCATACATTTTTGCACCCGTGTTTACGGTTGTTGTTTCTATGCTCGTCATTAAAGTGGTTCCGTATCCGACGGGAATTTCGAAATTGTTTGGCGTTTTTAAAGGCAAGTCTAAAGTGTAAATTAAATGACCTTCGTACAAAAAGAAAACTTTTGATAAATCCCAATTAAACTCGAATGAAACCAAATTGCCGTTTCCGTAATTTTTGTTCTTTTCTAATTCGTAACCTTCGTGCGTTTTGGCATTAAATATTTTTTCTTCTAGATTATAATATAAACTTTCGAAATCGGCTTGAATTTTAGTAGCTTCTGCGGGAATTGATATTTCGGATTTTTCCCATGCGTCGTTAATTAAATCGTATTTAACTATTTCGCCGTTTGTCATCATAATAAATATCTCGCCAAAGGCGTTTATCGTACATGTTTTTGCCGTTCCTTCCTTTTGCTTAAAATATTTATAGGAGTTTACGTTTATATTATATTTTTTCGACGTTTTTTCAACTTTAACTATGGTAGGGTACTGCTTACTGTCGGACACGGTAGTGTTTTTAATAATATAAAAGTCCCCTTCGAAACTGTCTACCGCTACTACGTTGTTAGCGTTAGTTCCTTTTAAGGAGTATTTTTCTTCACAGGGTATAATTCCGTTTTCTTCTTCACCTTGTTCGAGTATTTTTATTGCATCCGTTCCGTTTGCCAGTATTATAGTATTTCCCGTAACCGCAAAAATTTTAGGGTAAAAAGATAAATCCGCATTTATTTTATAATATTTTTTTTCGGTTTCGGAAAACTTCATAAGTTGAGTGATAGAAGACGAGTCTTGCGTTAAAACGTATACATAATCTCCGTCCGCTACCACTTCTTTTACTGTTTGCGGTAATCTGTTGGTCTTATCCGAATATGTTGTTACTATTCTACCTGTAAATTCGTACGTTCTTAAATCGAATTCTTTTATTAAATTCAATTCTTGATAACAAATTAAAACTCTGTCTTGAAAAATGTAAAACCCGCTTGTATTCGCCTTGTTTTCGTCCGATTCCGTAAGTGCGATTGTAGTTTTATCTTCCGTAGAATATGCAAATAATCCGTTAGTCGTAACGTAATAAATTTTGCCGTTATAGTACTGCGCAAACGAAACCGACGCGTCGAATAATTTTTCGTTTACGCCGTTTCTATATAAGGCGTAACAAGAAAATTCGTCAAAGTAATATAGCGTTGAATACATTTCGCCTTTTCTTTGATTTACGGCAATTGTAACGGTTTTCCCCAAAGAATGTTTTTCTTTGATTTCGAAATTATTCGTTTCTTTGTTAAAAGAACTTATTACTATGTCGGAACTGGTGTTTGTGTATAACATATCCGAAATGTAAAAACACGTTGAAACGTCACGATTGGCTTCTTCGTCTTTATCGTAAATAGTTACTTTCTCGCATTTATTAAATTCTTCGGGCGAAACTTTATAAAGGATGGAAGAACTTAAAAAGTAAACTACGTTTTCGTAACAACCTATTTGGGTTATCGTCATATCGGGAAGAGAAAATCTCTTGTATTCTTGCAACGATTTATCAAATTTTATTATGGCGTTTTTTTCGGCTATATAAACGTTATTTTCATCCTCGCATACGTCTATAGGCGACGACAAAGAGTAGTATTCGAAGTACGTTGACGGTATAAAAGGTTGAGTTTTTAATTTGTTAGTGTTCTCCGCCAGTACTTTTCCTCCGAAATTTAAGGCTAAGAACAAGCATATTATAAACGATGAAATTGTTATTATCGAAAGCGTCTTTTTCATAATGCTATTATTATAGCATTATTTTTTTTCTTTAACAAGTTTTTTTAATTTTTTTTATTTTTTGTGTCGCTCGGGTCGGTTTTGGACAAAAAATTGTGTTAAAATAAATTTGCAATTCGAACAAATGTTCGATAAAAACAACACAAAAAGGGGAAATATGTACAACTATCAAAAGGCTTTACTGTATTCATACAAAAGGATAGACGAGAAAATAGAAGAGTACGACAAGCTTGTAGAATACTGGGCGTACTCTTCCAAGTATTCGTTTAAGTCAACTTACGTTTTGGCGGACGAGCTTTTGTCTATGGTAGATAAAAAATATACCTTGCAATATTTAAAGCAAAGGTTAGAAAAAATTATAAGCTGTTTTACGCAAGAAGAAACGAAACTTTTTGAAAAGAAATATTTAGGTGTAGACAGAGATTTATCTTATTTAAACGAAAGGCAATATTATCGCAAGCAAGAAAAATTTATTAAAAACTTTTCTAGCACGTTAAACGTGTTCGATTTGACCGAAACTTGGTTTAACAACGTTTGTTTAAGCGTTCCGTTTATAGCTTCTATTTATTCGGTGGTTTGCAAAAAAGAAGAGCGTTACGACGCAAGAAAATTAAAAGCTAAAAATACCGATGAAAAGAAAAAAGTTTTAATTTCAGAAACAAGTTTATCGGAAAAAGGGTTGATTGCCGAGAAAAATTTAATTTCCGACACCTCTTGCGTTAAAGGAGAACCTATAAATAGTTTTTCCGTTGTAAATAAGGTGTGGTCGGCTTAACGGGTAAAAATAAAGGTTTATAAACCGTATTTGGCAATTAAAGCTAATCATTTTATAAACTAAAAAATTGTTGTAATAGGGTTTATTTCACGTGTGGGAAAAATAATGTTTTACATAATGCATAGGTAAATATATCAAGTCGTTTTGTTTAATTAAAGTTCGGTAGACTTATCAAAACAGCGTTGGTTTTTAATAAACGAGTATTTATATGTTTTGAATAAACTTTTTTAAACGACAAAAACAAAAAGCCGTGTATAAGTCGATTATCGCCACGTTCCGTTTACCTTATATAATCTTCTTCGTCTTCTTTTTCTATTCTTTTCTTATCGGAAGGACGAAATAAAAAGTAAACGATGGCTACTACCGTTATAGATATTCCCGCAACTACTAAAATTTGCATAGACGAATTTTTTTGCTTAGTTACGGATACGTTTTCGCTTTCAGAATAAGAAGTTTGTATCGGGTCGGGGTGAGTTGGAACTACGAACGGCGCAAATGCGGATTTTCTCATATACCCTAAATAGCCGTTGCAATAAACGTAAACTAATTCTTCGTCGTTGGCGTTTTTTATTTCACCGTAGTAAACGGCAAGCGAATTTGCGTAAACTCCTATTTTGGAATAGTTTAAATTACTGTCAGAAAACAAAACGTCGTCGCTTACTACGGTAATCGAAAGTAGCGGATAGGGTGAAACGGGTATTTTATCCGTGGTTATTAAATCTACCGTTTTAACGTATCCCGTTAAAAACGGAAATTGAGAAGTTTCGTTCATGTAGCTAACCTTAGTGTAAGTGCTTCCGACTTCTAAAACTTTTACATAATACCCGTAGGGAAGATAAAATTTTAGGTAAGAACCGTTCATGTCGGAATAAAATCCCGTATCGGTCGTAAGTATTCTCGAATAACCGCAATAACCGCCTTCGGCGTAAACTACGTTTGCCGAAGGGAAAAGCAAAAATATACTTATTATTATTGCGATAAATTTTTTCATAGTAAAAAAATTATATCATTTTTATTTTAAAATTTAACCGAAAAAAAAGGAGAAAAAAATCAAGTTTTGTCAAATAACGAAATTTTACAAAAAATCTTAAAGATTGAAGAAGAAATAAAAAATCGAAAAAGCCTTGGCGAACTTGACCGCTACAATACGGGAGAGAAAAAACATTTAAAACAAATCGCGTTTCATAAATGCTTAAAGCGTAACCGCTGGGTGTTCGGCGGAAACAGAAGCGGTAAAACCGAATGCGGAGCGGTGGAAACCGTTTACATGGCAAGGGGTATTCACCCGTACCGAAAGAATAAAAATAACGTTTTCGGGTGGGTGGTTTCTTTAAGTTCGCAAGTGCAAAGGGACGTCGCGCAAGAAAAAATTCTTAAATACCTTAAAAAAGAATGGATTGCCGAAATTATTATGTCGGGCGGTAAAAAAGATAATCCTTCGGGCGGAATTATAGACCAAATAAAAGTAAAAAACGTTTTCGGCGGAATTTCTACGATAGGTTTTAAAACGTGCGAACAAGGTAGAGAAAAGTTTCAAGGGAGTTCCTTAGATTTCGTTTGGTTCGACGAAGAACCCCCGAAAGATATTTACGACGAGTGCCGTATGAGAGTGTTCGATAAAACGGGCGATATTTTTGGGACGATGACGCCGTTAAAAGGGCTTACGTTTATTTACGACGAAATTTATTTAAACAAAAGCAACAATCCGCAGGTTTGGTGCGAATTTATGGAATGGGCGGACAATCCTTACTTAAATCAAGACGAATTAAGTCTATTAACTTCTTCTTTATCGGACGACGAGTTGGAGTCAAGACGATACGGGAGATTTCACGCAAACGAAGGGTTGGTGTACTCCGAATTCGACGAAAACGTTCACGTTATAGAGCCTTTTCCCGTTCCGTACGATTGGCAAGATACTTTGTCGATTGACCCCGGTTTAAACAACCCGTTATCGTGCCATTGGTATTGCGTTGATTACGATAATAACGTATACGTGGTCGCCGAACATTACGAGGCAGGTAAGACCGTAGATTATCATTCGCAAAAAATTAAAGAAATTTGTGAAAAAATAGGTTGGCGAAAAGACGCAAAAGGAAGAATAACCGCTTTGATAGATTCGGCAGCGAACCAAAAAACGCTGGCAAGTGAAAAAAGTGTAACGGAGCTTTTTTACGAAAACGGAATACTTGCAAATCCAAAGGTAAACAAAGATATGTTTTCGGGGATAAACAGAGTTAAAAGATATTTAAAAAACAAAAAGCTTTTTATATTTAAAAATTGCGTAAATTTAATTCGAGAACTAAAAAGCTACTGGTGGGGAGTGGGCGATTTACCAAAAAAATACGACGACCATTGCCTAGACGAAATGAGATATTATCTTATGAGCAAACCTGAAAATTCCGCGCCCGAAGGTCAAAAAAGCGTAATTCAAATAGATAAAGAAAGGAGAATTAAAAAAATGAAGCTGAATAAACCTAATTGATAAAACTTTTAGCCGACAAAAAATAAAAAAACCGTGTATATACGAAAAAAAATATTAAAATACGCAAAAGCGTTGCTTGGCTAAATTTTTACGGGTTTTTCGGCTGTTAAGGAAGGTGAAATAGTGGACAAAAAGGAAAAAGCAAAAAAAGCGTTATTTAAAAAAGCAATAGGCTTTAAAACGCAAGAAGTCGTAGAAGAGTATTCTCAAAACGACGGAGAAATAGTGTTAACTAAAAAGAAAGTAACGCAAAAAGAAGTCCCCCCCGACTGCGTGGCAATTAAAATGATTATCGAGTCGGTCGAAGATTATTCCGCGTTATCGTTGGAAGAACTGGAAAAAGAAAAAATAAGACTTATTAAACTATTAAAGGAGAGCGAAGATGGAAATAAGAAAAATAAATAACGTTGTATGCGATATAGACGGTTGTAATAGAATTGCATTTCGCCAAATTTCATACGATAAAAATTTTAAAAGCGGTTTAAATATTTGTGAAAAATGTTTAACGGAAATTTACAACGAAATGGCTAAACTCGTTTGCGAAAGGGGATTAAAAAATGAAAAAAGACGCTAAGTTTTACGAAGATTTAGTTGCTGAAGTCAAAGCTGATTTTTCCGCGAGAGCAAGCGAAAGGTTAAGCCTTGAAAGACAATGGGAACTAAATATAAATTTTTTAATGGGTAATCAGTATTCCGATATTGACCCCGACGGCGAAATAAGGGATAGTTCCAAAGAGTATTTTTGGCAGTCAAGAAAAGTATATAACCATATTGCGCCTATCGTGGAAGCAAGAGTTTCAAGGTTAAATAAGGTTCGTCCTAAAATGAGTGTAAGGGCTACGGGTGACGAAGAATCTGACGTTAAAACGGCGAAAATCGTTTCTAATATATTAAATTCTTTATGTATTAAACTTGACGTTGATAAAGTGGTTGGCAAAGCTACGAATTGGAGCGAAATAACGGGAACTGCTTTTTATAAAGTTTTTTGGAATCCCGAAACGGGCAAAAAAAGAAAGGACGTAAACGGCAAAGTATACCACGACGGAGAAGCAGAAATTTCTATTGTGTCGCCTTTTGAAATTTATCCCGACTGTTTAACTCACGAGGAAATTTCCGATTGTAAATCTTTAATTCACGCAAGAGCTATGCACGTTGACGATATTTATTCTTTATACGGAGTAGAAGTTGAGGGTGAAAAAATAAACTCCTTTTATTGTAGAAATTCTAAGGGATTTTCTTATTCTAACAACGACGAATTAAAAGATTACGCTTTGGTTATAGAGCGTTACGAAAAGCCTAATAGAAAATTTCCTAACGGCAGAATAGTTACCGTTTGCGCCGACAAAGTACTTTACGTTGGGGAGCTACCTTATATCAACGGCGTTGACGGTAAAAGGGAATTTCCTTTCGTTAAACAAACGTGTCTTCCTATGAACGGTTCTTTTTTCGGAATTAGCGTTATAGAGAGAATAATTCCCGTGCAAAGGGCGTTTAACGCCGTAAAAAATAGAAAACACGAGTTTTTAAATAGGCTTAGTATGGGCGTTTTAACCGTAGAAGACGGTGCGGTCGATACGGACGAACTTGCGGAAGACGGTTTGTATCCCGGTAAAATAATAGTTTATCGTCAAGGCGCGGAACCGCCTAAAATGATGAGTTACAACTCTATGCCCGGCGATTTTAACTACGAAGAAGAAACGCTTAAAAACGAATTTACTACTATAAGCGGTGTAAGCGAACTCTCTCGTTCGGGGACGACAATCGAAAATATAACGAGCGGTGTAGCGTTGCAACTAATGATAGAGCAAGACGATAACCGTATGTTATTTACGATTGAAAACGTTAAAAACGCCATTAAAGAAGTAGCTAAACAACTTATTAGATTATATAAACAATTCGCCGTTACGAAAAGAATAATAGCCGTTGCCGGTAGACAAAAAAAGGTAGAAACTTTTTACTTTACCAAAAACGATATAACCAGCGACGACGTAACTTTCGATACGGAAAACGAATTGTCTTATACTCCCGCGCAAAAGCAAAGCGCGGTGTACGACTTGTTAAAAACGGGTCTTTTAAACGATGACGAAGGAAAAATAGACAAGCGTACTAAAACAAAACTTCTCGAAATTTTAGGTTTCGGTAGCGTTGACAACGCAAGGGATATTTCTTCTTTGCATATCAATAAAGCCGAAAAAGAAAATATCGGGTTTTTAAACAAAGAATATATCGCTCCGTCCGATATAGACGACCACGGATTACACGTTTCCGAGCATACCGCTTTCGTTTTATCCGACGAATTGGACGATAAAGACGGGACTATTAAACAGATGATAATGAAACATATCCTTGAACATAAAAAACTTATGGCTAAGTCCTTAAAGGAGGTTTTAAATGACTGAGAATTTACCCGATAAATTTTCTTCTACCGAAGAACTCGTTAAGGCATACAAGCTTTTAGAAAAAGAATTCACTAAACGCTGTAAAATTATCAAGGAGCTTAGTAAGTCTAACGCGGAAAAAGAACAAGCCGTAAGTAAAGAGATTCAATTAGAGAATAGTCCGTCCGAAGTTCAAGACGCAAAAACGCAAAAGGAAAATTTTGACGAAGCAGAAATTAAAGACGAAACGGAAATTAAAACGGAAACGTTTATTCCTTCGGTTAAACTGATAAGCGGAGGTCAGGCGGTAAGAACTCCGCCTAAAAAACCTACTTCCCTTTCGGAAGCGGGAGAACTTGCAAAAAAATTTTTAATAGGAGATTAAAAAATTATGGTAACAATGAGTAGCGCGGATAAAGCTCTTAAAAGTTTATATTTAGGAGTCGTTACGCAACAATTAAACACAGGAGTAAATCCCTTTTTGGCAAAAATTAAACAATCTACCCAAGACGTTTGGGGTAAGGAAATCAGAAGACTTGCCCAGTACGGCATTAACGGCGGTATAGGCGCGGGAACGGAAGACGGCGATTTACCTTCTTCTGCGGGTAATAATTACGAACAATTCGTTTTGTCGCTTAAAAACTTATACGGCAAAATCGAAATTTCGGATAAAGCCGTTAGAGCAAGCGAAAACAACGTAGGAGCTTTCGTAAATTTACTTAACGCGGAAATGGAAGGACTTTTAAACGCTTCTTCCTACAACTTCGGAAGAATGTTGTTCGGCGACGGAACGGGTAAACTCTGCTCGGTAGTTTCCGTTACGGACGGAGTTATCACCGTAGACAGCGTTAAAAATTTAATAGAAGGTATGGTAGTAGATTTCAGGGCAAGCACAGGCACGGCAATAAGCTCGGCTACCGCAAGAAGAATTTTATCGGTTGACAGAAGCGCGAAAACCATTACCGTTTCGGGTACGGCTTTAACTTCTACCGAAGTTCCCAAAGATTCTATCGTAACCGTTCAAGGTTCTTACGGTCAGGAAATTACGGGACTTAAAGCAATCTTTTCTTCTACGGGTACTCTTTACGGATTAGACAGAAGCACTCATAAATGGTTAGTTCCTTATATGAAAACAGGCGTAGGAACAATAAGCGAAACGGTTATTCAAACCGCTATCGACTATTTGGAAGAAAACGCGGGAAGTAAAGTAGATATGATTGTTTGTTCTTCGGGCGTTAAAAGAGCTTTCCAAAACCATTTGGCAACGTATAAGAGAAATATCGACGTTATGGATTTACAAGGCGGATACAAGGCTATTTCCTATAACGGTATTCCGATTATATCCGATAGATTCTGTCCCGAAGGAACTATGTATTTACTAAACAGCGAAGACTTTACTTTACATCAACTTTGCGATTGGCAATGGTTAGAAGGCGAAGACGGAAAGATTTTAAAACAAAACGCGGGTAAGCCTACGTACAGCGCAACGCTTGTAAAATATGCGGATTTAATTTGCGCAAAACCTTGCGGTCAAGCAATGCTTTCGGGCATTACCGAAGCGTAAAGTTAGGCTATATATCAATTAGAGGTGCATTATGAAAGCTAGCGAAGTATTGGAAAACGTTGCCGTAATACTCGGCAGAGAAGATTTAATTACCTTTTTATCCGAAGAAATTACGGACGATACGGTAAAAAGCGAAAGGGATAAAAATTCTTTGATAACGGCTTTAAACTTCGTTCTTACCGAGCTTGCGAGCGATAAATTAAGACTCGTAAAGGAACAATCTTTTATTACCGACGACGGAACAATTAAATTGTCGGATTTTGAAAATAAAATTTTAAAAATAATATCGATTACTAATCGCGGACAAAAAATACTTTGCGAACTTCTACCGCAATCCCTTAAAGTTTTATCAAAAGGGGAGATAAAGGTTAAATACTTTTATCTTCCCGATAAAATAGGGTTCGACGACGTTATTCCCGACGAGTTATCCGATTTACAACTTTTGACTTACGGAACTTGCGCGGAATTTTACCTTGAAGAAGGCTCCGTGGAAGAAGCTTTGCTTTGGCGTAACAAGTTTGAAACTTTACTTAAAACGAGAATTCCTATTAGTTCAAAATACATTAAAGAAAGGAGATTCGTATAATGTTAAAGACAAAAAGGCAGGTTTTATCCGATTTTCGCGGTGGAATGACGGGGGAAGTCAGCGATAAACTTTTACCTTTATCGTATGCGTCCGTATCGTACAATTTCGATTGTTCGGACGGCACTTTAAAAGACGGAACGGGGCTTAAAATCGCTAAGTTCACCGATAACGCCGTTTGTAGTTTTCCGTCTAGTTTATTCGCCGTTACGGGTTTGTATTTTTTTAAAAAATTCGACGCGACGTTAGGAAAATATAAAGACGAAATTTTAGCGTATTGTTCGGATAAAAAAATATATTCATATTCTTTAAATAATTCTTCTCCCGTTTGTTTAAACGTGTCTTTTAGCGAAAAACCTTGCGGAATTAAATATAAATACGACGACAAAGACGTTTTTTTGCTTTCGGGAAAAACCGAAGGTTTATACGTTTACGACGGAACTACTATTAAAAAAATAGACGACGCGCCTAATATAAAAGATATGTGTATCCACAACGAAAGATTGTTCGTTACCACTCAAGGAGAAGGCACTAAACTTTTGTTTTCCGAAGATTTTAACCCGTTTAACTTCTCGTATTCTTTAACCGAAGGCGGTTATATAGACTTTCAAGATTATAGGGGAGCGTTGCAAAAAATTGTAAGCTCTATGGGGTATTTATATGTGTTTAGAAGTTTTGGAATTTCGAGATTATCCGCTTTTTACGACCAAAAACAATTTTCGGTAGACCATTTGTTTTCTTCTACGGGTAAAATTTATCCCGAATCCGTTACCCCTTGCGCTGACGGAATTATTTTTCTTGCAAAAGAAGGATTATATAAGCTTACGCAATCGGGGGTAAGTAAAATTTTGTCTAGGTACGACGCTTTTTTAAGTCCGTGCGACAATGACGACGCAAAAGGTATTTATTATAACGGAAAAGTTTATTTAAAATGCAAAATGCTTTTAGATGGAAAAATAGAAAACGTAATAATAAATTATTCGATAACGGAAAGTAATACGTATTGCTCTAAGGGGGCGGATATAACGGACTTGCTTGCTTTAAACGGGGAAAGTTTTTCTATGCCGATATTCGTTATAAAAAACAGAACCGAACTTTATACCGTTTCGGAAATAGGAGCGGTAGATTTATCGCCTTTGAAAAAAGTGTGGATTACGCCTGAAACCGATTTCGGTTTGCCGTGTATCAACAAAACCGTTAAAAAAATAGAAGCGATAATAAAGGGGAGCGTAACCGTAGTGATAGAAACGGAAAACGTTAAAAGAAAATTTGAAGTAAAAGGCAACGGAAAACCCGTGGCGATTAACACTTGCGTTAAGGGTAACGAATTTAAGTTTTCGTTTATAAATCAAACGATGAATTGTTTAATAGCAAAACCCGTAATAACTTATTGCTATTTTGACTAAGGAGAAAAATGAACTCATTAAAAGAACGAATTTATTATTTAAACGAAAAACTATCCAAACAACAAGCAAATAGTAATTTGTCCGTTTACTTAAATTTTTACGTTACCGTTTCGGGAGAGCAAACGCAAAGTGAAAAAAATGCGTATTTTTCTTTTTTTTGCAACGGCGGGAAAGTAAAAATAGCTCCCGTGTCGGAGCCGGAAAGTGGGAAAGAAATTAAAATTTTTATAAATTCCGTTCCCGTAATTTTGGGCGAATATTTTTCTCTTGACGAAGGTAAAAAGACGGTAAAAGTTACTACGAACTGTCAAGCGGGTACTAAACTTATTTTCGCCGTTTACGGTCAAGTAAGATATTTAGACGAAATGATAATTAAAAGCGTAAATTTTACCGACGCCAGTTTTATTTTTTCTAGTTGCGACGGCGAGTTAAAATTATATAAGTACGACGGGGAAAGTCTTGTTTTAATAGAAAATTTGGGGGAAAGTCCTTCGGGAGATATTTGCAAAGGCGATTTACTATATATATGCTACGTTTCGGGAGAAGAAGTAAAGGTTAAAATTTACTATCAGGATTTATCTTGCGTTGAGCTTTCCACAGAGATAGAAGGTCAAGACGTAAAAATAGATTATCAAGAAAAACTCCGCCTATACGTCGTTAAAAAGGGTGTTTTAAGTTCTTACGAATATGAAAACGGCGTATTTACGAAAACGAGTTTAAAAAAGAACGTAAGTAAAATTTACGCGATTAAAGGTTCAAAAGCGGTATTTAGGGACGGCGACGGAAAAATAAGACTGTGCTTTAATCTTTTTGAATAAAGGAGTGTTATGAAAGATTACGTTTTACAAGAAGGACAAGATTATTATTTTGACGATAGCGGTAATTTATTTGCCAGCGAAAACGGCGTTTTCGTAAAATACGACGCTAATTTAACTAAAAGCGTTATATGCTACGGCGGTGAAAAACGTACGCTTTTCGACGGTAAGCAACTTTATATAACCAAGCGTAATTTTTACGTTTAAAAGGAGAAAAATGAGATTAGATAAATTAAAAAAACAAGCGGAACTTGTTTTGACAAGTTCGAATCAATCGGACTACGATAAAATGAAACAAGAAGTAGAAAAAGCAAAAAGCGATTATTTCGATAAAACCGTTAACAAGAAGGGTTCTAAGGCGGATTTGTCAAGGTTTACAAGCGACGATATTAAAGAAATCGCGAGAAGAATTTTAGAAGAAGATTATCAAAACGAATATAACGCCGTTCAAGATAAATTAGACGATGTGAAGAATAAGTCAAAAGAAAAACTTGCAAACGGCAAAGCTTCTTATTTAAATAACAAACTTGATGTAGAAAGCGGTCAAGAAGAAAAAAAAGTCAATTCTAACGAAAAGGCTTTTAAAAACGATATAGCTCGTTCGTCTATCGCCGAGCAAGTCGTGGGCGATATAGAAAAACAAAAGGAAGATAAATTAAACGTTTTAAAAGACAAGTACGACGCAACCGTTTCTTTAATCGACGACCAAACCGATAAGGCTGAAAAAAGGGCGGAACAAAGCAAAAACGCAATAGATAAAAGATACGATTTTGATTTGGCGGACGAATACAACGAACTTTCTAGAATTGCAAACACTTCCTACGGGAACTCTTTGACGGATAAAGATAAAGCAAAAGAATATTCTTTGCAAATCGTTAAAATTTTAGGCAATTATTTAAAGAAATTATCGACAGAAGACGCGAAAAAAGCTATAAAAGACGATATTTTTATTAAAAACTCAACTACCGAGCAAGAAAGAAAAGCGTTGCTTGCAATGTTCGGATAAAAACTAAATAAACTCCAAAAGGCTTTTAGTTAAGGGGGTAAAACTTCTTAATGTAGAGTAATCGGCAAAGAATTGCGTTTTAAAACGGTAAAATTCTTAGTCGAAGCGTTTAAAAAAGCTCGAATTTTGTAAAAAACGACGTTTTTACGATTGTCATTTTATTGACAATTATAGGTAATTACTATATAATAACCTAGATACGAGCAAAACGGAAAATTTATAAAAATTTTCCGCTAAACGATAAAGCCTTTTGGAGATTTTTTTATGAAAATGGCAAAAACCTACAATCCCAAAGAATTTGAGGATAGAATTTACAAAGATTGGGAAGAAAACGGGTGTTTTTCGGCGTCCGTCAATTACGATAAAGTTCCTTTTACGATAGTTATTCCCCCACCGAATATTACGGGGCAACTTCATATGGGGCACGCCTTAGACGACACCATACAGGACGTTATAATTCGTTATAAGAGAATGAGAGGGTTCGAGACGTTATGGCTCCCCGGAACCGACCACGCTTCTATCGCGACCGAAGTTAAAATTGTCGACCAACTCCGCAAGGAAGGTATTGACAAGCACGATATCGGAAGAGAAGAGTTTTTAAAAAGAGCTTGGGCGTGGAAAGATAAATACGGCGGAAGAATTGTAGAACAGCTAAAACACCTAGGTTGTTCTTGCGATTGGAACAGACTTTCTTTCACTATGGACGATAAGTGTAACAAGGCGGTAAAAGAAGTTTTCGTAAACCTTTACAACAAAGGATTGATTTATAGGGGAAGCAGAATTATAAATTTCTGTCCCGTATGCGGAACCGCGCTTTCGGACGCGGAAGTAGAGTACGCGGAAGAAAACTCTTTCTTATGGCATATCAGATACGATTTTGCCGACGGTAGCGGTAGCGTTACCGTAGCTACCACTCGTCCCGAAACTATGTTCGGCGACACTGCGGTAGCGGTAAATCCTAACGACCCGAGATATAAGGGACTAGAAGGTAAAAAGCTTATTCTTCCTATCGTCAACAAAGAAATTCCTTTAATTTACGACGAATACGTAGAAACCGAATTCGGTACGGGCGCGGTAAAAATCACTCCCGCGCACGACCCCAACGACTTTAACGTAGGATTAAGACATAATCTCGAAGTTATAAGGGTTATGAACGACGACGGAACTATGAATTCTTACGCAGGCAAGTTTGAGGGTTTAGACCGTTTCGAAGCGAGAAAACAAACGGTAGAAGAACTTGAAAAACTAGGTAATTTGGTTAAAATCGAACCGCACGCCCATAACGTAGGACATTGTTATCGTTGCCATACGAGCGTAGAACCCATTATTTCCAAACAATGGTTTGTTAAAATGAAAACGCTTGCCGACCCTGCAATTAAAGCGGTAGAAGATAAAAAAGTTACTTTTATCCCCGAAAGATTTACAAAAATATACTATAACTGGATGGAAAACATTAAAGACTGGTGTATTTCTCGTCAGCTTTGGTGGGGACACAGGATTCCCGCATATTATTGCCACGATTGCGGAGAAGTTATCGTTTCTAAAACGGACGTACACACTTGTCCTAAATGCAACGGTAAAAACATCACGCAGGACGAAGACGTTTTGGATACTTGGTTTTCTTCGGCGTTATGGCCTTTCTCCACGCTCGGCTTCCCCGACAAAACCGAAGACTTAAAATATTTTTATCCTACTAACTTGTTAGTTACGGGATACGATATTATTTTCTTCTGGGTTGCAAGAATGATTTTCAGCGGAATTGAACATATGAAAAAAGTTCCGTTTAAAGAAGTTCTTATTCACGGAATAGTCAGGGACAGTCAAGGAAGAAAAATGAGCAAGTCCTTAGGTAACGGAATAGACCCGTTGGAAATTATTGACGAATACGGCGCCGACCCGTTAAGATTTTCGCTTATAAATGGTATTAGCGCGGGTAACGACACTAGATTTTTAAAAGAAAAACTAGACGGTTGCAGAAACTTTATCAATAAAATTTGGAATGCTTCTCGTTTCGTATTGATGAACGCCGAAAACGTTGAAATTATTCCTATTTCGGAATGCGAGCTAAGTCTAGCGGATAAATGGATATTATCCAAACTCAATATGACTATTAGAACCGTAACGCAAAATATGGACAAATACGAATTAGGTAACGCTACGGGCGAATTACAAAATTTCGTATGGGACGATTTCTGCGACTGGTATATAGAACTTTGTAAGAGTTCGCTTTATTCTGGCGACGAAGCCGAGAAAGCTAAAACAGTTAGCGTTTTGGTTTACGTTTTAGGCGAAACGTTAAAACTTCTTCATCCGTTTATACCTTTCGTTACGGAAGAGATTTACTCTTCGCTTCCGGGCGCCCGCGGAAGACTTATTACAAGCGATTATCCCCGTTATAACTCTAAACAAGTATTCAAAAAGGTGGCGGGCGATATGGAACTTGTTATGGGAATAATCAAGAGCGTAAGAAACGCTAAAAACACGCTTGGTTGTGCTCCTAGCAAAAAAGTCGATTTATTCGTTATAACGGAAAGCAAAAAAATAATAAATTCTTGCAAAGAAAATATTTGCAAGCTTGCAGGCGTTGAAAATATTATTTTCGTAAACGGAAAAGAAGAAATTAAAGAAAAATGTCAAGCAGATATTATTTCGGGCACGCAAATTTTCATTCCGCTAGGCGAATTAGTAGATTTCGCAAAAGAAATTGAAAGAATAAAGGGCGAAATTGAAAAAACCGAAAGCGAAATTAAAAGGGCGCAAGGAAAACTTAACAATAAGGGGTTTGTTGAAAAAGCTCCCAAAACTTTAATCGACGCCGAAAAACAAAAGCTGGAAAAATACGTTGAACAAAAGGAGAAGTTGTTAGTTACTTTAAAAGAATACGAAACGTAGTTTTACCTTTGTCTCTTTTTAATACAAAACAAGCAAGAGCCACGAAAAACGTAATAACCGTTATGGCAATCAAAGCTTTAAGCATTATTCGTTTAATATAAATTAGGCGTAGGCATAGAATAAAGCGGTTATATTTTAAGTTAATCGTATCACAAACGATAATTTTACGAGATAGATAGTTTTTAATGAAAGCTATGATATTTTGTTCGGTATTGAAAGAGTCTTGCTTTAAGGCTCTTTCAAATTTTTAAAAAAACGGAGTTTAAATGAAAACTAAACCAAACAAACACAAATTATTCATCAGATTTTTAGGCGGAGTAGGCGAAATAGGAAAAAACATGACTGCGTTCGAATACGGTAAAGATATAATTATCGTAGACGCGGGGCTTGCGTTTCCTACGGAAGATATGCCGGGTATAGATTTGGTAATTCAAGATATATCTTACCTTATCGCAAACAAAGACAGGGTAAGGGGAGTAGTGCTTACTCACGGACACGAAGACCATATAGGCGGACTTCCGTATCTTTTAAAAGAATTAAAAATTCCCGTTTTCGGTACTAAACTTACGCTTACGCTAGCCGAAAACAAAATGAGAGAACATAAAATTTCGGATTATAATTTTAATTGCGTTACAGCCGGTTCTATTATTAGTCTTGGTTGTTTTAAAGTTGAATTTATTAACGTAAACCATTCTATAACGGGTGCTTGTGCATTAGCTATTACAACGCCCGTAGGTGTAATATTCCATTCGGGAGATTTTAAAATAGATTTAACGCCTATCAACGGTCAAGTAATGGATATAACCAGAATTTCCGAAATAGGTAAAAAGGGCGTGCTTCTTTTAATGTGCGAATCTACCAACGTGGAAAGGACGGGATACGCACCTAGCGAAACGGTTGTCGGGGCAACTTTCGACAGACTTTTTGCTGAAAACGTTAAAAAGAGAATAATTATCGCTACGTTTTCTTCTAACGTTCACAGACTTCAACAAATACTCAATATAGCCCAAAAATATAAAAGAAAAGTTGCTTTTTCGGGTAGAAGTATGATAAACGTAGCAGAAGCAGCGTCTAAAATAGGCGAACTCACTATTCCCGAAAATATTTTAGTCGATATAGAAAGAAGTAAAAATTTTGCGGATAAAGATATAGTTATCGTATCTACGGGAAGTCAGGGCGAACCCATGAGCGTTTTAACGAGAATGGCTTACGGCGATTACCCCCAAGTAAAAATCACCCCTAACGACGCTATTATTATTTCCGCTTCTCCCATTCCGGGCAACGAAAAAAACGTATATAAAGTTATAAATAACCTATATAAAATGGGCGCGGAAGTTTATTACGAATCGTTAGAGAAAATTCACGTTTCGGGACACGCGTTTCAAGAAGAATTAAAGATATTGCATTCTTTAATAAAACCCAAATTTTTTATTCCCGTACACGGCGAATATCGTCATTTAAAAAAGCACATTTTACTTGCCAAAGGTATGGGTATGAAAGAAAGCAATACTCTAATTGCCGAAATAGGCGATACGGTAGAACTTACCGCAAAATCCATGAAAAAAGGCGAACCTTTCCAAGCGGGTTCAAGGCTTGTTGACGGTAGCAATATAGACGACAACGGAGAAGTCGTAAGAGATAGAAAACATCTATCGGAAGACGGAATTATAATTGCCGTAGTAGGATATTCCGCCGATACGGGCGAAATAGTTTCGGGTCCCGACATAATAAATAAAGGGACTACGTTATCCGAAAAAAATATAGAAGAACTTAAAGCTTTAATCGTTAAAAACGTAAACGGGGCGGATTTTAAATCCTTTAAAGATACTCAGGAAATGAGAAACGTAGTCAGAAAAACTATGAGGAATTACGCCTTTAAAAAGCTTACTCATTGTCCTGTAATTCTTCCTATAATAACTCAAATGTAACATGAAAGATTTAATAGAGCTAAGAAAAGAATATCGCGAGCAAGGCGTTCCGACTATTCTCGACGAAGGGTATAAGTATCTAATAGAAAAAGTTAAGAAGAAAAATCCAAAAAATATTTTGGAAATAGGCACTGCCGTCGGAATGAGTGCCATTGCGTTACTTCAAAACTCTTCCGCCAAAATCACCACGATAGAAATAAGGGAAAATTCCTATAATAAAGCGCAGGAAAATTTTAAATTATTCGGTGTAGAAGATAGGGTAACAAGTTTTTTAGGGGATAGTTTAGCGGTAATTCCCACATTAAAAGAAAAATACGATTTCGTGTTTTTGGACGGTGCAAAAAGCAAATACAAAAAAAATCTTGTTTTAATAGAACCTTTGTTAGAAAAAAACGCCTTAGTTTTTGCCGACAACGTTTTATTTAGGGGATATATAGAAAATAAAGTTCCGTTTGTACATAGACAAAAAACGATAGTCGTAAATATGAGAGAGTATTTAAAATACGTTTTTTATTCGGGCAACTACGAAAGCGAGCTTATAAGAGCGGGCGACGGAATTAGTTGCAGTATATATAAAGGCAAAACGGAATAAATTTGTACTATTTATAAAAACGCAATAGGTTGCATTATAAAAACGGAATAAAAAGCGGTATATAAAGGAAAAATGATTGAATTACTTTCGCCTGCGGGCAATTTTGAAAAACTTAAAACGGCAATAAAATTCGGGGCGGACGCCGTGTATATAGGCGGAAAAAGCCTGTCCTTACGCGCGCAAGCGGATAATTTTTCGGACGAAGAAATAGAAAAAGCCGTAAAATACGTTCACGAAAAAGGCAAAAAGCTTTACGTTGCGGTAAATATTTTTCCGCATAATTCGTCTCTTGAAAGAGCAAAAGAATTTTTACCGTTTTTAGAAAAAATAGGCGTAGACGCGGTAATCGTAAGCGACGTAGGCATTATGCGACTAATAAAAAACGTTGCTAAAAATTTAAAAATACACGTTTCCACGCAAGCAAACGTTACTAATAAAGAAGCAGTTATGTTTTGGCGCGATTTTGGTGCGGAAAGGGTAGTTCTTGCAAGGGAATTATCCTTAAAAGAAATCAAAGAAATTCACGACTACGTACCCGATATAGATATAGAATGTTTCGCTCACGGCGCAATGTGTATAAGTTATAGCGGAAGATGTTTGTTAAGCGAATACTTTAACAAACGGGACGCAAATTTAGGCGATTGCGTTCAGGCGTGCAGATGGGAATACGAAATTAGGGAAGTTAGTAAAAACGGAGATTATTGCTCTTTACTTCAAGACGAACACGGTTCTTATATTTTAAACAGTAAAGACTTGAATATGATTTACCATTTAAAAGAAATGATAGATAGCGGGGTAGTGTCGTTTAAGGTGGAAGGAAGAATGAAAAGCGAATACTATGTTGCAACCGTAATAAACGCTTACAGAAGGGCGATAGACGACCTTGTAAAAAACGGCGAAAATTATAAAAATAACCGCCTATATATCGATGAATTAGAAAAAACGGCTCATAGGGCGTTTACTACGGCTTATGCGTTCGGGCAAAATTTAGAAACGGTAAATCACGAAAATTCTCAGTCCAAAGGCACGGCTAAGTTTATTGCAGTCGTAAAAGGGTACGACGAAAATAAAAAAAGCGTAATAGTTGAGATGAGAAATCGTTTTAAGGTTGGCGACGAATTAGAAGTTTTATCCCCCGACGATAACTTTTTAAAAAAATTGAAAGTAGATAAAATGACGGACGAAAACGGCAACGACGTATTAGACGCGAAAGTCGTTCAGCAAACGTTATATATAAAAAGTCCTTTAAAATTAAAAGAAGGCGACATTTTAAGAATTTAATTTAAAAAACGAAATTTATCGAATAAAAACATATTTTGTCGAAAAAAAGCATATTTTTCTTTACAATAGGAGAAAAATATGTTTTTTAGTTTTTTAAGCTTTATTTTTAGCAAAATAATTTTTTTGTGTTCGGCTATAAGGGGAAACACTTTTCCTAAACCGCTTACAAGCGAAGAAGAAAAATATTATTTAAAGCAATATAAAGAAAATAACGATTTACAAGCGAAAGAAAAACTAATTTCACACAATTTAAGATTAGTCGCGCACATTGTAAAAAAATATCAAGGCGCGGAAGATAACGACGATTTAATTTCCGTCGGCACGGTAGGGTTAATTAAAGCTATAAACACTTATTCCGAAAATAAAGGCACGCAACTTGCTACTTACACGGCTAAATGTATAGAAAACGAAATTTTAATGCTACTCAGGGCAAATAAAAAATATTCCAACACCGTTTATTTAAACGACGTGGTAGGTAGGGATAAAGACGGCAACGAACTTTCTTTAATAGACCTTTTATCCGACGAAGACGACAGCGTTATCACGGGAGTAGAAAGAAAAATATATTTTGAAAAAATTTTGGAAATAATTAAAGAGTGTTTAGACGACAGGGAATATAAAATTATGGTTTTACGCTACGGACTTAAAAACGGAGTTCCTATGGCTCAAAGGGAAGTGGCGTCTTTGCTTAAAATATCCCGTTCTTACGTTTCCCGTTTAGAAAAAACGGCGTTTATAAAAATTAGAAAAGCGTTAAAGGATAGAAATATTAAAGCAGAATAATTAAAAGCTATTAGTCGTTTAAATTTTTTTGCGTTTTTAACCGACTTTAAATTTAAACCGGTTTAATGATAGCCGAAAGTTTTTACTTTCGGCTAATTTTTTTTAGCTTAAAACGTAGAAAAAAACGGATTTAATTGACTTTTTTATATTATTAATATACACTATAAATATGAGTGAAATAGAAAAAGATAATTTTGCTTATACTTTAATAACCGGCGGTAGCGGTGTTTTAGGAACTGAATTTGCAAAAATCTATTTAAGCAAAGGTGAAAACGTTTTGCTTACGGGAAGAAGTGAAAAAAAGCTTGAAAGTATTAAAAATTCTTTTTCTACTAGACAAGACGTTTTAACTTTCCCGTGCGAGTTGGATAAAGAAGATAGTAGAGAAAATTTGTTTGCGTTTATTAAGCAAAAGGGAATAATTATTACAAGAATTATCCACTGCGCGGGTAACGACAATCAAAAGGCGTTCGAACTTTTTAATCAAAAAAGTTTAATTACGCAACTAAGGGCTAATTACGAAGCTCCGCTTTCGATAACGTTATTTTGCTTGCAAAATTTCCCCGTAAAAGAAATTTTAGCAATTTCTTCTTTAACGGCGATAGTTCCTATGCCGTATTTTGCGACTTATACGTCGTCTAAAAGGGCGTTGTGGGATTTTTTTACGGCTATAAAAAGAGAAAATAAAAACGTAAAAATAACGGTTGCCCTATTCGGTAGCGTTCCTACGAGAGAAGATATAAAAGCAGATATAAAGAAACAGGGATTAACGGGAAAATTGTCTTCCCAAAGTCCCGAAAAAGTAGTAAGAAAAAGCGTAAAAGCGTTAGAAAAAAATAAAGACAAAGTAATAGTAGGCTTTTATAACAAACTTCTTTATTTTTTCAATAAAATAACGCCTTTAAAGTTAAGGCAAAAAATAATTGCCAAAAAGTTTAAAAATAAAACTAAGGAGAATTTTTAATGAGTTACGCAGACAAAGTGTTTATAGAAAATTGTAAAGATATTATTCAAAACGGCGTATGGGACACCGACCAAAAGGTAAGACCGCACTGGGCAGACGGCACTCCTGCGCATACCGTTAAAAAATTCGGAATAGTAAATCGTTACGATTTAAGCAAAGAATTTCCTATAATAACCGTAAGAAAAACTTTTTTTAAATCTTGTATAGACGAAATTTTATGGATTTGGCAAAAAAAGTCCAACAAGGTGGCGGATTTGCATTCTCACATTTGGGACAGTTGGGCAGGAGCGGACGGAACGATAGGAAAAGCGTACGGCTATCAACTTGCCAAAAAAAGCATTTATCCCGAAGGCGAGTTCGACCAAGTAGATAGGGTTTTATTCGATTTGAAAAACAATCCGTCGAGCAGAAGAATTATGACTAACATTTATAACTTTGAAGACTTGCACGAAATGAATTTATATCCTTGCGCGTATTCTATGACGTTTAACGTAAGCGGAAATAAGCTAAACGGAATACTCAATCAGCGTTCGGGCGATATGCTAACGGCAAATAACTGGAACGTTGTTCAATACGCGGTGCTTCTCCATATGTTCGCGCAGGTGTCTTCTTTGCAAGTAGGAGAATTAGTTCACGTTATTTGCGACGCGCACATTTACGACAGACACGTTCCCATCGTTAAAAAAATTATAGAAAATCCTACTTTTAAAGCTCCCGAATTTAAAATCAATAAAGACGTAAAGAATTTTTACGACTTTACTTTGGACGATTTTAAATTAGAAGGATACGAATGTAATACTTTAAACGAAAAGTTGGAGGTCGCAATTTAATGCAGTTAATAGTTGCGGTAGACAGCCGTTGGGGTATAGGTAAAAACAACGGACTGCTTTTTTCTTTAAAAGAAGATATGAAATATTTTAAAGAAAAAACGACGGGTAACGTCGTGTGTATGGGATATAATACTCTTTTGTCTTTCCCTAATTCTAAACCTTTAAAAAACAGGGTAAACATTACGCTTTGTCCGCAAGAAGTAGAAAGACAAGACTTGACTTGCGTACACTCTTTAAAAGATTTATTTGCCGAATTAAAAAAATACGACAGTGAAAAAATATTCGTAATAGGCGGAGCTACTTTTTATAAAACTATGCTCGATTATTGCGAATACGCTTATATCACAAAAGTTTTAGCCGACGGACAAGCGGAAGTATTTTTTGAAAATTTAGACAAACTTTCTAACTGGGAACTTATAGAAGAAGGGGAAGAAATTCAAGACGGTGATTATAAAATCAAGTTTTGTAAATACAAAAATAAAGCGGTAAAACGCTTTACCGAATAGGAGAATAATGGAAAGATACGTAATATTAGGCGTTACGGGGATTTTGATTTTAATGCTTTTATCTGCCGTTATCACGGGATTAAAACGGGGTATAGTAAAATCCGCAATAAGGGTTGCGACTATCGTTTTAAGTATTCCGCTCACCATATTAACGCTTAACGTCATTAAAAAGACTAGTTTATTCGAGAAAATTATAAATAGTATAGATTTATCTAAATTTGATATAGACATAACTCAATTATCGGGTAATATAGACGCTTTGGCAACGGCTTTGGTTATGCCTATTGCGTTTATTATAATATTTTATCTTATTTCTAAACTCACCTATTTTATTTATCTGATTTTTAAGCTTATTTTCGGAAGAGCTATAAATAACCATAATTTAATAGGAAAAGGCATATCGAAAACGGTTGGAGTTTTAATTAGTTTAATCGGTGCGTTTATTACGTTTTACGGAACGTTTTGTCCGCTTAACGGCTACGTCGGAGTTTTAGCGGAAGCGCAAACTTATACTAAAGAAGAAAGTTATCAAGACGACTATAAGCAACTTGTAAAAACAACGGATAGCGCAAAAGAGTTAAGAAGTCATTTTTTATTTTCTTTTAACGCAAAATTTAGCGATAAAATATTCAATAAATTAACAAATATAAAATATAAAACGCTTAACGGTGATACGACTTATTCCACTAATTTAAGAAACGAAGTTTTAGGGACAATAGAATTATTGCCTTCCGTTAAAGATTTTTTCGAACTTACCAAAAAAGAAGATAATATAGATTACGCTAAAATAAGGGCGTCGGTTAAAAGTGTAGACGATTATAGCGGAGATAACAGCGTTTTAACCGCAAAAGTTTTATTAAATTACGTTACGGTACAATTAGGCGAAAAAGCTCACGATTACGTCGGCGATTACGACCAAAAATATTTCGATATAATAAATCCTTTGTTGGAAGAAATGAAAGCTTCCACAATGGATACCGCTAACGAAAAATTAGTAACGGCGTTAAATATATTCGGCGCGTTAAACGAAACGCTTACCTATCTTGATACTTTGGAAAACAACACTTACACGGGCGACGGCGTTCAGATAAAAGCTATTATGAATTTTATCGAACCCGACAGTTGGACGCAGTATACAAGACCGCTTATGAAACAAGCTACGTTAGATAACGGCGGAAGCAATGCGGAGGCGTTGGCGGAAGTTGTAGTAAATATATTCGACGAATTGTATTTAACTAAACAAAACGGCGGAGATTTAGACGCGGAGTGTTTAAAAGCGGATAAAACGTTTATAGCGACTTACAAATGTGCTAAAAAAGCCGACGAATTGACTTCTGAAATGGCAAACAACATGATAGACGCGGTTTTAGATTCCGAATTACTTCAAAACGCCATAAACAAAGTAAATCAAAGCGGTTATAAAATAAGCAACATAACCGTAGGCGATAAAGAAAAAATTAAAGGACTATTAACGGAAAGAAAAACTTCCGAAAACGAAAACGTTTTAAATAGTATTGCAAATATTTTCGGTATAACGCTTTAAAAGCTTTTTCGGCTAGCTAGGTAATGCTAAACTAGCCGAATATTTTTTCGAAAACAGATTTTACTATATAGCAGAATATCTTTTCGTGTTACTAATAATGCCGAATTAAAGAAAATTTAATTTACCTATCATAAATAGCGAACTGTTTAATCGCTCACGGAGTAAAAATGGAACTTGTTTTAATAGACGGAAACAGCTTAATAAACAGGGCGTTTTACGCAACGCCTTTGCTTACTTCGCCCGACGGCACGCCCACGAACGCCGTTTACGCTTTTTTGAATATGCTGTTCAAAATAGAAAAGGATTTGTCGCCAAAATATTTATTAGTTGCGTTCGACAGAAAAGAGCCTACTTTTAGGCACAAGGAATACGCCGGATACAAGGCGGGCAGAAGACCTATGCCGACGGAACTTGCCGTACAAATTCCGCTTTTAAAAGAAGTTTTAGACGCAATGGGAATAGCGCACTATGAAAAAGCCGGGTTTGAAGCCGACGATATTATAGGAAGCTACGCAAAGCAAATTTCTTTATCAACCGCCATTTTTACGGGCGATAGGGACGCTTTTCAGTTAGTGGACGGGCATACTAGCGTATATTTTACAAAACGCGGAATTACCGAAACGGACGTTTACGACGTAAACAATTTTAAAGAAAAATACGGGGTTGAACCGCAACAGGTAATAGATTTAAAAGCTTGTATGGGCGACCAGTCCGACAATATAAAGGGTATAGAAGGCGTAGGAGAAAAAACTGCCTTGAGTTTAATTTCAACTTATTCTTCTATTGAAAATCTTTATAAGCATACGGACGAATTAAAAGGTAAGCTTAAAGAAAAGGTAGAAAACGGCAAAGAAAGCGCGTTTTTATCTAAAAAGTTAGCTACCATTTGCGATAGTATGCCCTTAGAGTTACCGTTAGAAAGTTTAGAAATAAAACCGCTAGGTGAACAAGCTAAACGTTTGTTTATAAAACTAGGATTTTTAAATATATTAAAAAAATTAAATTTCGATTTATCGGGCGAGGAAGAAAAGAAAACCGAAATTGAAAAAATTATTTTAACCGATAGCGGGAAAGCTAAAGAAATTCTTGAAAAAAGCGATTTCGTAAGTTTTGTTTTCGATGATAAAATAAATTTTTACAACGGCGAAAAAGAATACGAAATTGCATTTACGCAAAACTTTTTGGACGAAGGCATTTCGCCAGAAGACGTAAGTGTTATCTTTAAAGACTATTTTGCTTCCGAAAAAAAATGCGTACTTTTAGATAAGAAAAAAACCAGAAGACATTTAGAAAAATACGGTATTAAAATAAATTGTTTTTGCGACGACGTTTCTATTTTGAAATATTTAACGGCGTTTACGGGAAGAGAACTTACCATAAACGGCTTATGCGAAGAATATTCTTATTCGCCCGATTTTCCCGCATACGCGTTAAACGAAATTTGTAAAACTTTAAAACAAGAACTTAAAACGCAAGATATGGAAAAGCTATATTACGATATGGAACTTCCTTTGTGCGACGTGTTGTACGAAATGGAAAACGTCGGGTTTAAAGTAGACGAAAATTGTTTAAATAAAATGTCCGTTTCTTACAACGAAAAATTAAAAAATCTTCTTAACGAAATTTATACTTACACGGGCAGTGAAATAAACGTAAATTCGCCCAAACAGTTGTCCGATTTATTGTTTGTAAAATTAGGTTTAAAGGGCGGAAAAAAACTAAAAACGGGCGGATATTCCACAAAAGCGGAAGTTTTGGAAAAACTTGCGGACGCTCATCCGTTAGTCGCGTTGATTTTGGAATATAGAAAAGTCGCTAAATTAAAAAGCACTTATATAGACGCCATGATAGAAATAGTTAAAAAAAGCGGTGATATAATTCATACTACTTTTAATCAAACATTAACGTCTACGGGAAGACTTTCCAGTTCGGAACCGAATTTGCAAAATATTCCCGTTCGTAGCGAAGAAGGCAAAGAATTGAGAAAAGCTTTTATTTCGCGTTTCGAAAACGGTTGTATTGTAAGTAGCGATTATTCTCAAATAGAGTTAAGGTTGCTTGCGGATTTTTCGGGCTGTAAAGCTTTAATAAAAGCGTTTTCGGACGGAGTGGATATACACGCTCTTACTGCAAGCAGAGTTTTTAATAAACCCGTTGAAAGCGTAACGAGCGAAGAAAGGCGTAGCGCAAAAGCAGTAAATTTCGGAATAGTTTACGGTATAAGCGGATTCGGACTTGGCGAAAACTTAAAAATTTCCACTAAATCTGCTCAAAATTATATAGATAAATATTTCGAACATTATCCCGAAGTTAAAGCGTATATGGAATCTAACGTGGAATACGCCAGAAAAAACGGTTACGTTAAAACTTTTATGGGTAGAAAGCGTTATATTAAAGAAATAAATTCGCCCGATAAAAATTTAAGGGCGTTTGGGGAAAGAGCGTCTATGAACATGCCGTTGCAGGGCAGTAGCGCGGATATAATAAAACTTGCAATGATTAAAGTTTTTTCAAGACTTCAAAAAGAAAATTTAAAAGCAAAGTTAGTTTTGCAAATTCACGACGAATTAGTAGTCGATTGTCCCAAAGAAGAAATGCAAATAGTAGAGAAAATTTTAAAAGAAGAAATGGAAAGTATTCCGCTTACTTCCGTAAAACTGGAAGCGGACGTAAATAGCGGAAATAATTGGTACGAAGTAAAATGAGAATAGCAATTACAGGCAAAATAGGTTCGGGTAAAACCGAAGTTTGCAATATTTTAAAACGTAATGGTTGTAAAGTTTTTTCTGCTGACGAAATTTATAACGAACTTATTTTAAACAACGCTGATTTTGTGCTTGAAATTTCAGAAAAACTTGGAATAAATCCTATAAAAAACGGCGATAAAATTTTACTTGATAAAAAAAGCGTAAGCAAAATTATATTTAACGACCAAAGTAAAAGAACGTTGTTAAATAAAATTACGCACGAAAAAGTAATGCAAAAATTACTAAGCTTAACTTACGGCGACGAAGTGTATTTTTGCGAAATTCCGCTTCTTGCTGATATAACTAATCCCGAGCTTTATTTTAACGAAGTTTGGCTTGTTAAACGTGATTTAACAAAGCAAGTGAACGCGTTAAAAAAAAGGGACGGAATTGACAAGGAGTTTGCCTTAAAAAAGATAAACAGTCAAAAGGAATACGTTATAAATTCAAAAATTAAGCATACTGTTATATATAACGACGAAGATTTGCCTTCGCTGGAAAAACAGGTGCTTACGCTATGCGAAAAATATCAAAAGTAATTTTAATATGGACGGTAGCATTTTTATTTATAGTTTTAACCGTCGTAATAAATTATCCTTATAGGTATAAAAAAACGATAAAAAAATATGCAGAAGCCTACAACGTAGAGCGTAGCCTTGTGTACGCCGTAATTTATTGCGAAAGTTCTTTTAATAAAAAGGCAGTTTCTTCCGCAGGGGCGAAAGGACTTATGCAACTAATGCCGTCTACCGCGAATTTCGTTGCGGATATGCTTGGCGAAGACGATTACGATTTATTTAACCCTTCCGATAATATTCGGTTTGGCGTTAAATATTTATCCTATTTATTTGAAAAATTTAAAAACGAACAACACGTTTTATACGCCTACAACGCAGGGGAAGGCGTGGTAAAAAAATGGCTTTCTTCGGGCGGTGATTTTCCGTACAAAGAAAGCGTAAATTATTATAAAAGAGTAATAAAAGTAAAAAAAATCTATAAAAAATTATATTTTTAAAATTAAATATTTTTTTGATATTCCTGTTTGTAAACGTTGCCCCATTCGGTAAGGGCGTTTATAACAGGTTTCATTTTTTCGCCGAGTTCAGTTAGCGAATATTCTACTTTAACGGACGCCGTAGTTTATTGATTTTCTATGAAAATCGTAAAATAGTCTTAGAATTTATAAAGAGTTTTAGTATATTCAAATTTAAGCGTAAAAACGTGAGTTTTTACGCTTAAATATATAATCGACAAAGCTTTTAATTGACAAAGTTTAAACGTTTAATTATAATAGAAAAAACAAAAAACGGAGAAAGTTATGAAAAAGCTATTATCTTTATTTATTGGTTTGTCAATTATATTTTGCTCGGTTTTTTCTTTGGCGTGTAAAAATCCTAACGATACTCACGAAGGGGTTAAGACCGTGGCGATAAAAGTAGACTACGGTTCTTTGGAACGTAAAACGGATAGTTATTTTCTTGAAACGGAAGGTTATTACGTTTTGGACGCCATGAAAAAATGTAGCGATTTATACGCCGATTTTTCTTACGGCGGAAGCGATAGCGGTTACGGTTTTTTTGTAGAAACTATAAACGGCGAAACGGCAAGTTGGGCTAAAAACAATTCTTACTGGGCGTTGTATATAAACGGAGATTACGCGTCCTACGGGGTTTCTCAACAAGCTATTGCGGACGGAGATATAATTTTGTTCGTTTATACGATAGGCTGATGAAAACGTGTAAAGAGCTTACGCTACTAGGCGTATATTGTGCTCTTTTAATAGGCGGACAACTTGCTTTAAGCGGAATTGCGGGGGTAGAAATAGTAACGGTGTTATCCGTATGTTTTTGTTTTTATTTCGGCTTAGCAAGGGGTGTGATAGTTATGACGCTTTTTTCGCTTTTAAGATGTTTGGTATTCGGTTTTTATCCGACGGTAATAATACTATATTTAATCTACTATAATTTACTTGCGGTATGTTACGGCGTTATAGGAAAGGTTTTTAAAAAAGATTTAACTATTTGGTGGAAGTTTTTAATATTTGTTTTAACCGCTTGTGTTTTAACGGTATGTTTTACGATGATAGACAATATAATTACGCCGTTATATTTAAAGATGAGTAAAAAAGCGACATACGCTTATTTTTATTCTTCGCTTCCGATAATGACTACGCAAACTATTTCCGCGCTTTTTACCGTATCGTTTTTATCTAAACCGATATTAAAAGCTTACGAATATATAAAACTTAATTAAAAAAATTGCAAACGAATTTTTTTCGTGATATAATAAAAGCCGAGATAAAAGTCTCGGATTTTTTAACTTTTTTAGCCGAATTATATGCAGTTAAGGAGCAAGAATGAAAAATATAAACACGATATGCGTTCAAGAAGGATATAAGCCAAAACAAGGCGAAGCGAGAGTAACGCCGATAGTTCAAAGCACGACTTTTTTATATGAAAAAGCGGGCGATATGGCTGATTTATTCGACTTAAAAGCCGACGGATATTTTTATACAAGGCTTGCAAATCCCACCGTTGCCGTTTTAGAGAACAAACTTACGGCGTTAGAAGGCGGAAGTTGCGCTATATGCACGTCTTCGGGAATGAGCGCTACGTTGTTTGCCGTACTAACCGTGTGCCATGCAGGAGATAATATAGTGTCTTCTTCGGCGGTTTACGGCGGGACTTTTAATCTTTTCGACGTAACGTTAAGAAAGTTAGGAATTGAAACAAGATTTTTTAATCCCGACGACACGGAAGAAAACATAGATAAATTAGTAGACGATAATACCAAAATAATTTTTACGGAAACGTTGGCTAATCCGTCAATCGTAGTTTTGGATTTCGATAAAATTGCGAGAATAGCTAAAAAACATAAGGTATTGTTTGCGGTAGACAACACGTTGGTAACGGGGGCGCTGTGCCGTCCGTTCGAATTAGGAGCAAACGTTATTTGTTATTCTACTTCTAAATATATAGACGGACACGCCGTTGCGTTGGGCGGAGCGGTAATAGACGGAGGAAATTTCGATTTTAAAGGAAATGCTCGTTATAAAGATTTTAACGAGCCCGACGAAAGCTATCACGGACTTATATACGCCGATTTAGGAAAAACAGCATTCGGCACTAAGTGTAGGGCGCAAATTATGAGAGATTTAGGCGCGATGATGAGTCCGCAAAACGCGTTTTTAACCAACTTAGGTTGCGAAACGTTAGGACTAAGAATGGTAAAACATTCCGAAAACGCTAAAAAAGTAGCTAAGTTTTTAGCGGAACAAGATAAAGTCGAATGGGTAAAACACCCGTCGTTACCAAACGATAAATACCACGATTTAGCTAAAAAATATTTACCTAACGGACAAGGCGGAATGATGAGTTTCGGTCTTAGTGGCAACAAACATAACGCGGTTAAATTTATGGAAGCGTTAAAGATGATAGGAATAGAAACTCACGTTGCGGATGTAAGAAGCTGTATTTTACATCCCGCGTCCACCACGCATAGACAGTTATCCGACCAAGCTTTAATAGATTGCGGAATTTTGCCCAATCTTTTAAGATTGTCCGTCGGAATAGAAGACGCGGAAGACATAATTGCCGACATTAGGCAAGCTTTGGAGAAAATTTAATGCCGATTTTAATTAAGCAAGACATACCCGCATACAAAACTTTGCAAGCGGAAAACATATTCGTTATGAACGAAGAAAGGGCGAGTTCGCAGGATATTCGCCCCATAGAGATTGCGATTTTAAATTTAATGCCCTCAAAGCTTGAAACCGAAACGCAATTACTCAGAATGTTGTCTAATACGCCCTTGCAAGTAAACGTAACTTTTTTACAACCGAAATTTCACAAAAGTAAAAATACGTCGCTGGCGCATTTAGAAAAGTTTTACACGACTTTCGACCAAGTAAAAGATAAACGCTTTGACGGAATGATTATAACGGGCGCGCCCGTAGAACAATTAGAGTTCGAACAGGTAGATTACTGGGAAGAATTAAAGGAAATTTTGGATTTTACAAAAACCAACGTTACTTCTACAATGCTTATTTGTTGGGGAGCGCAAGCGGGGCTTTACTATTTATACGGCATAAAAAAATATCGTTTAAAGGAAAAGTTATCTGGAATTTATAGACATACCAAACTTAAACCTTTCGAACCGCTTTTAAAGGGGTTTGACGATAGGTTTTTTATTCCGCATTCGAGATATACTACCGTTAAAATGCAGGAATTAAAAAAATGCGATAAATTAAGCGTTTTATCTTATTCTAAAACGGCAGGAGCGTCAATCATAAAATCTAACGACAATAAATATATTTTCGTTACGGGGCATTTCGAATACGACGCGGATACCCTTAAAAAAGAATACGAAAGGGATTTGGCGAAAGGTATAAATCCTAAACCGCCTAAAAACTACTTTTTAAATTCCGAAAAAACAAAAGTCGAAAATAAATGGGCTAGCGACGCTAATTTATTATACAGTAATTGGCTTAACTATTACGTTTATCAGGTAACTCCGTTTAAGTGGTAAATATGGAAAGAGAAAAGATAAACTATTTAACGAAAGAATTTTCAAAAAACGTCGAAAGCGTAAATATTCGTTCTTTGGAAAAGCGTTTACAAGAAACGAATGACGAATATTTCAGCGAATTTAGTACGTTAAATTTTAAAAGTGTAAAAAAAGCGAAATTACTTAGTTTTTTTGGGTTTTTCGGGTTAGATAGATTTTATTTAAACGACGTAAAAACGGGGATTTTTAAACTCGCGTATTTTTTAATTTTAATTTTGTGCTATTTGTTTATTCCCATAGACCTAAATGACGGGATAATACTTTTTATGGTTATAGTAATTCCGTTTTCGGTAGTGTATTTTTTCTTCTATTTACACGATATAGTTACGGTTTCGTCAAAGGTAAAATTTTATAATCTAAGTAAAATTCAAGCGGTGCTATACAACATTAAATATAAAAAATCGTAAAAGACCAAAACTTTTACGGTTTTTCTTTTGTCCATATATAAATTTTATATAAATCTATATAAATACTATATAAATTTTAAAGAAAATGCTTTATTTTAAAGTAAAATTGTGATATAATAAACAGGTTTAAGAAATAATCATTATAAAAACTCGTCAACCGTCTAAATAAGTATAGGTTGACGGTTCGGAGGGTGTTAGATGAAAAGAGTATATAATTTTTCGGCGGGTCCGTCTATGTTACCGCTCGAAGTTTTAGAAGAAGCTCAAAGAGATTTGCTTGACTACGATAATTCGGGTATGAGTATTACCGAAATGAGTCATAGAACAAAAACTTTCGATAAGGTAATTCAAGAAGCGGAGAGTTTGTTAAGAGAATTAATGAATATTCCCGACGATTATTACGTTATGTTTGTGCAAGGCGGGGCAAGTCAACAATTTGCGGAAGTTGTAATGAACTTGTGCGGAAAAACGGGAAAAGCCGACTACGCCATAACGGGTAACTTTGCAAACAAAGCGTATCAAGAAGCCGTTACTATGGGAATAGACGCTCATATAGCGTGTTCTTCTAAAGAAGCGGTTTATACATATATTCCTAAGGAATTCGACGTAAGGGAAGACGCGTCTTACCTACATATTACTTCGAATAACACTATTTTCGGAACGAGATATACTAAGTTTCCCGAAGTAAAAGTTCCGCTCGTTGCGGATATGTCCAGCGATATTTTATCGAGAAAAATAGACGTAAGTAAATTCGGAGTAATTTACGCAGGGGCGCAAAAAAATATTGCTCCCGCAGGAGTTACGATAGTAATCGCTAAAAAATCTTTGGTAGACGACAGCGCAAACGTTATGAAAAACGTTCCCACCATTTTAAAATGGAGCACGCAAGCAAGTAACGGAAGTTTATACAATACTCCGCCTTGTTTCCCCATTTATATCGCAATGCTCGTATTCCGCAGATTAAAAGCTTTGGGCGGGGTTGAAGCTATGGAAAAAATCAACGAAAGAAAAGCTAAAAAGCTTTACGACTTTATCGATAATTCCAAATTATTTAAAAACAGCGTAAATAAAGAAGACCGTTCTATAATGAACGTAACGTTTGTAACAGGCGACCCCGAAAAAGACGCTAAGTTTATTAAAGAAGCGGGAGAAAACGGATTCTGTTCCATAAAAGGACACAGACTCGTCGGGGGAATGAGAGCGTCTATTTACAACGCAATGCCCGAAGAAGGCGTAGACAAGCTTATAGAATTTATGGCTAAATTCGAAAAAGAAAACGCATAACGGAGATAAAAATGAAAGACGTATTAAAATTAAACGAAATAAGTCCGCTTGTTAAAACGGTTTTTGCAGACAAATACCAAATGGTAGACAAAAGTGAAAATCCCGAAGCTATAATTTTGCGTAGTTTTAAAATGCAAGGTTATGATTTACCCGAAAGCGTAAAATGCGTAGGTAGGGCAGGCGCAGGCACAAATAATATTCCTTGCGACGAATATGCAAAACGCGGGGTAGTAGTATTTAACACGCCGGGCGCAAACGCAAACGCGGTTAAAGAATTAGTAATTTCCGCATTATTTTTGGCAAGTCGTTCCATATCGGAAGGGATAGCTTGGGCAAATACTTTATCGGACGGGGAAAAAACCGTTGCCGAACAAGTAGAAAAAGGCAAAAAAGCTTTTGCGGGCTGTGAAATTTTAGGGAAAACTTTGGGAATTTTTGGTCTTGGCGCAATAGGAAGAAAAGTTGCCGACAGCGCGAAAGCGTTGGGAATGGAAGTAGTAGGTTACGACCCGTTCGTTAAAGAAACGGACGGAATAAAAGTCGTTGCAACTCCCGAAGAATTATACGGGTTAGCCGATTATATTACTTTCCACGTTCCGCTAAACGATTCTACTAGGGGAATGATAAATAAAGACGCTATCGAAAAAATGAAAGACGGCGTTAAAGTGTTAAATTTCAGTCGTGGAGAAATAGTGGTAAATTCCGATATTATCAGCGCTTGCGAAAGCGGAAAAGTATCTAAATATATTTGCGATTTCCCCGTTGCTGATTTGTTAAATAAAAAGAACATAGTTTGCATACCGCATTTAGGGGCTTCTACGGAAGAAGCGGAAGATAACTGCGCGGTTATGGTTGCAAAAGAAATAGTAGATTTCATAGAAAACGGAAATATCGTAAATTCCGTAAATTATCCCAAAGTTGTTTTAGACGGAAATTACGCTCACAAAATTTTAGTTTTGTTCGATAGTGCGAAACAAACGGCGGAAAATATCGCAAAAGCGTTTAAAGCCGAAAAATACGTTAGCGGAGATAAGAAAGGTATGGGCGCGGTACTTATGGGGGTATCCGAACTTACCGATTATAACGCGGACGGAATTAAAAAAGTTTATAAATTTTAATAAAATTTTAAAGCATTAAAAACGAAAAGACAAAAAGGATGAATTTATGTTGATACGCATGCCCGAAATACTTTTTCCAAACGATAAAATCGACCTTGAAAAATGGTCGGTCATTGCGTGCGACCAATTTACTTCGCAAAAAGATTACTGGGAAAAACTAGATTCTTTTTGCGGAGATATTTCCACTTTACGAATAATTTATCCCGAAATTTACATAGGTCAAAATCAACAAGAGAGAATTAAAAACATAAATTCCACTATGGTAAAATATTATCGTAGCGGAATTTTCGTTAAAGAAAAAGGTTTTGTTTTAACCGTTAGAAAAACCGCTTACGGCAGAAAGAGATTAGGTCTTGTAATTTCTATCGATTTAGACGAGTACGACTTTAACGACTTTTTAGAAGTCAGAGCTACGGAAGCAACCGTTCCCGAAAGATTGCCTGTCAGGGTGGAAATCAGGGAAAATGCAGTTTTGGAATTACCGCACGCGATACTTTTAATAGACGATAAAAAGAAAAGCGTAATAGAGCCTTTATATGCAAAAAGGGATACTCTAAAAAAGCTTTACGGCGGAAAATTAAATTCTAACGGCGGAGAAATAGAAGGATATTTGGTTGATGACGAAAGCTTAGTCGATTTGATAGAAAAAACTAAAACGGATAACGGAAATTCTTTTACGTTTGCCGTAGGAGACGGAAATCATTCTATAGCTACGGCAAAACTTTGTTGGGAAAAAATAAAGAAAAATTTATCCGAACGCGAAAGGGAAAATCACCCCGCAAGGTATTGCTTATGCGAAGTTGAAAATCTTTACGACGACGGTATCGTTTTCGAGCCTATACATAGGGTGGTTAAAAACTCAGGCGAAAACTTTATAGAATTTATGCGAAAAGAAGTTTTAGGGGAAAGCAAAACCGAACTATACTATCGCGGTAATTTTTATAAAATAAATTGTTCGTCATCTTCGCCTCAAGCAATATCCGATATTCAAAAAGCGATAGATAAATTCGTTAAAAAAAGCGGAGTTATACAAGATTACGTTCACGGCAAAAATCACGCAATCGAAGTTGCGGGCAATAATTCGGTGGCGGTTTTTATGCCTAAACTAAAAAAAGAGGATTTATTTTCTTATATTTCTCAAAGAAAAATTTTAACTAGAAAAAGTTTTTCAATGGGGGAAGCGGAAGAAAAAAGATATTATTTAGAATGTAAGCTAATAAAAAATCCACGAGATTTTTAAAAGGAGAATAAACGTGAAAGCAATAGTAAGCGTTATAGGAAAAGACAACGTAGGAATTATAGCTAAAGTAAGCGCGTATTTAAGCGAAATAGGCGGAAATATAGAAGATATTTCTCAAACGCTAATGCAAGGATATTTCGTAATGATAGCTTTGGTAGATTTTAATAAAGCGGAAGTTCATTTTGCCGAAATTGAAAAGCATTTTGAAGAAATGGGCAAAAAATTAGGTTTGTCGATAAGACTTCAAAGAGAAGAAATATTTAACGCAATGCACAGAATTTAAGGTTTAATATGATAGCAAAAAACGAAATACTTGAAACTATAAATATGATATCTATGCAAAATCTCGACGTAAGGACTATAACTCTTGCGGTGAGTTTATTCGATTGCATTTCGGACGACGGAGAAAAAACCTGTCGCAAAATTTACGACAAGCTCACAAGGCTTGCGGGTAAATTAGTCGCAATCGGTAACGAAATAGGGTTAGAATTCGGTATTCCCATCGTAAATAAAAGAATATCGGTTACTCCTATTTCGGTAATAGGTGCTTCTAGCGGGGCGTACGTAGAAATTGCGAGAACTCTTGACAAAGTCGCGCTAGAAACGGGCGTAGATTTTATAGGCGGATATTCCGCGCTTTTGCAAAAGGGAATTACGAATGCGGAACAAAGATTTTTACAAACCATTCCGCAAGTACTTGCCGAAACCAATAAACTTTGTTGTTCGGTAAACGTAGCTTCTACGAAAGCGGGAATAAATATGGACGCCGTAAAACAAATGGGCGAAATAGTTAAAAAGACCGCTGAAATTACCGCCGACAGGAACAGTATAGGTTGCGCAAAGCTCGTAGTGTTTGCAAATTCCGTAGAAGACAATCCCTTTATGGCGGGCGCGATGTGCGGAATCGGCGAAGGCGAATGTACGGTAAACGTAGGCGTAAGCGGACCGGGAGTAGTAGAAAAAGCTATAAAAGACTTGCCCGAAAACGCAAGTCTTACGGACGTGGCGGAAATCGTTAAAAAAACTGCTTTTAAAATTACGAGAGTAGGTATGTTAATCGCCAAAGAAGCGGCTAAAAGATTAAACGCAAAATTCGGCATAGTAGATTTATCGTTAGCTCCCACTCCTGCGGTAGGCGACAGCGTGGCTTCCGTTTTAGAAGCTATGGGGTTAGAAAGCGTGGGTGCTCACGGAACGACGGCGTGCTTAGCTCTTTTAAACGACGCGGTTAAAAAGGGCGGAGTTATGGCTTGTTCTCACGTTGGCGGATTATCGGGCGCGTTTATTCCCGTAAGCGAAGACGCAGGTATGATTAGCGCAGTAGAAAGGGGTGCTTTAAGCATAGAAAAACTAGAAGCTATGACGTGCGTTTGCTCGGTAGGTTTAGATATGATAGCAATCCCCGGAGATACTTCCGCAAGCGCAATTTCGGCTATAATTGCGGACGAATGCGCTATAGGCGTTGTCAATAACAAAACTACTGCCGTAAGAGTTATTCCTGCGGTAGGTAAAAAAGTCGGTGAAAGGGTAGAATTCGGCGGACTTTTGGGCGGAGCTCCCGTAATAAAAATAAATTCTTTCGGGGCGGATAAATTTATCGCTCGCGGGGGAAGAATTCCTGCGCCTATTCACAGCAATAAAAATTAAGGTCGATAAAATTGATGCGTAACCAAAAGTTTTCTTCTTTGCTCAACTTATGGGGTGCATACCATATCAAATCGCTTTTTTTAAAATAATTAAATTCTATTTTTTATTTACGCCGACGGCAAAAAGCCGTCGGCGTAAACGCGTTTTAAAGCGGTTTTTTATAAATTCTCTGTTTTTTCTTAGATTTTTTTTTAAAAAAAAATATGAAAAAAAATCTCGTTCAAATATATAAAATGTAATATCGTCATATATATTTTTTTATATATATCTATTGACGGGATAATCGTAATATGTTAAAATAAATTTTGGACAGTGGAATTTAATTTTTGATTCTATAACATTTGGAGGATTTATGAAAGAAAAAATTGTAATACCTTTCGACGGTACGAAGGAGCAAGAAGTTCAACTTCGTTCTATGCTAGCCGAACTCAAAAACGTAGAAGGTTCGACGATTATGGCGTTGCAAAGGGCGCAAGCTATTTACGGATATTTACCTAAGGAAGTACAGCAGATAATTGCCGACGAACTCGGATTATCGTTGGCGCAAGTTTACGGAGTAGCGACGTTTTATTCGCAATTCTCGTTATATCCAAAAGGAAAATATCAAATAGGAATTTGTTTGGGAACGGCTTGTTACGTTAAAGGTTCGGGCGACGTTTACAATAAATTACATGAAATTCTAGGAATTTCGGGCGGGGAAGTAACTCCCGATAAAATGTTTTCGCTTGACGCAACCCGTTGCGTAGGTTGTTGCGGACTTGCTCCCGTTATGACGATTAACGGAGAAGTTTACGGCAGGGTAACGCCTGACAGCGTTGTGGAAATCATTGAAAAATACAAGAAGGAAGGCTAAAAATGGATATAAAAACTTTAAACGAAATTAAAGATAGATTAGCTCCCGAAATGCACGCCAGAATTTCGCACGGGGTAGCAAGTAAATATACCGTACTCGTATGTGGAGGTACGGGTTGTTCTTCCGGAAAATCCCTTGAAATGATGAATCAAATGAAGGAAGAAGTCGCAAGACAAGGGTTAAGCGATAAAGTCGATATTCATATGGTCGGCTGTTTCGGTCTTTGCGCGTTAGGACCTATTATGATAGTTTATCCCGAAGGTGCGTTTTACGCAAAAGTACAACCCGAATATATAACCAAAATCGTAGAAGAACACTTTAAAAACGGTCGTCCCGTTAAAGAATATCTTTACGAAGAAACCGTAAACGAAGACGGAAGCATAAAATCTTATACTGAAACGGACTTTTATAAAAAACAATTAAGAATAGCGTTACATAATTCGGGAATAATCAACCCCGAAGTTATAGAAGAATATATCGCAAGGGACGGTTATCAAGCTTTATATAAAGTTTTAACCGAAATGACGCCCGACCAAGTAGTAGACGAAATTTTAAAATCGGGATTAAGGGGTCGTGGCGGAGCAGGATTCCCCACGGGTAAAAAGTGGATGTTCACTAAAATGGCAAAGGGCGACGTAAAATACGTTCTTTGTAACGCCGACGAAGGCGACCCGGGCGCGTTTATGGACCGTTCGGTTTTAGAGGGCGACCCCCACGCCGTATTAGAAGCTATGGCGATAGCCGGCTACACGATAGGCGCAAAACAAGGTTACATTTACGTCAGAGCGGAATATCCCGTTGCGGTCGACAGGTTAAATATTGCAATTAAGCAAGCTAGGGAAATGGGTTTACTCGGTAAAAACATTTTCGGGTTAGGGTTCGATTTCGATATAGAATTGCGTTTAGGCGCAGGCGCGTTCGTTTGCGGAGAAGAAACCGCTTTAATGACTTCTATAGAAGGTCATAGGGGCGAACCGCGTCCCCGTCCGCCGTTCCCCGCAAACTGCGGATTGTTCCGTAAACCTACGCTTTTAAACAATGTAGAAACTTACGCTAATATTTGCCAAATTATTTTAAAGGGCGCGGATTGGTTTACTCAAATCGGAACGGAAAGAAGTAAGGGAACTAAGGTTTTCGCAATCGGCGGAAAAATCAAACATACGGGCTTATTAGAAGTTCCTATGGGTACTACTTTAAGGGAAATCGTTTACGAAATCGGCGGTGGTATCCCTCACGGCAAAAAGTTCAAAGCGGCTCAAACGGGCGGACCTTCGGGCGGATGTATTCCCGCTGAAAAATTAGACGTAGCCATCGACTACGATTCTTTAATGCAAATCGGTTCTATGATGGGTTCGGGCGGACTTATCGTTATGGACGAAGACAACTGTATGGTCGATATAGCTAAATTCTTCCTAGAATTTACCGTTGACGAAAGTTGTGGAAAATGTACTCCTTGCCGTATAGGTAACAAGAGATTGCTAGAAATGCTTACCAAAGTTACGGAAGGAACGGCTACAATGGACGATTTAGACAAAATGGAAGAGCTTTGTTACTATATTAAAAACAATTCTCTTTGCGGACTCGGTCAAACCGCTCCTAACCCCGTACTTTCGACGTTGCGTTATTTTAAAGACGAATATATAGCTCACGTTAAAGACAAAGTTTGTCCCGCAGGAGTATGTAAAAGACTTATAAGGTATACTATAATCGAGGAAATATGTAAAGGTTGTACGCTATGTGCAAGAAATTGTCCCGTAAACGCAATTAACGGAAAGGTAAGAGAGCTCCACGTAATAGACGTTACTAAATGCATAAAATGCGGAGTTTGTATGGTTAATTGTAAGTTTGGCGCTATAAAAAGAGGCTAAGGAGAAAGATATGGTTAATTTAAAAATAAACAATATTTCAGTAAGCGTACCCGAAGGGACGACTATTTTAGAGGCGGCTAAGTCTATCGGAATTAACGTTCCTACCCTTTGCTATATGAAGGGAATTAACGAAATAGGCGCTTGCCGTATATGCGTCGTAGAAGTTAAAGGTGCAAGAAGCAACGTTGCCGCTTGCGTATATCCCGTAAACGAAGGAATGGAAGTATTTACTAACACTCCTAAAATCAGAAAAGAAAGAAAAACCACGTTAGAACTCATTATGTCCGACCATAAAAAAGAATGTCTTTCTTGCGTAAGGGACGGGAAGTGCGAATTACAAACTCTTGCAAAAGATTACGGTTGCGAATTCGGGGCGTTCAGCGGAGTAACTAACGAATACGAACAAGACGATTCTACGTCTTATTTAGTAAGAGATAACGATAAATGTATTTTATGTAGAAGATGCGTAGCTACTTGTCAAAAAGTGTCGGACGTAGGCGTTATCGAAACGGTTAAAAGGGGATTTTCCACTCACGTTGCGTGCGCGTTCGAAGAGCCTTTATCGGATACCAAATGCGTAGCGTGCGGACAATGTATAAACGTTTGCCCCGTAGGCGCGTTAAGTGAAAGAAGCGAAGTTGATAACGTTCTTAACGCTTTGGCTGACCCCGAAAAAGTCGTAGTAGTAGGCGCGGCTCCTTCCGTAAGGGCGGGATTAGGCGAAGAATTCGGCTATCCTATCGGAACTAACGTAGAAGGTAAAATGGTTCAAGCGTTGCGTTTAATGGGCTTTAATTACGTTTTCGACGTAAACTTTGCCGCAGACCTTACTATTTTAGAAGAAGGAACGGAATTGTTAGGCAGACTTTCTAACAACGGGACTTTACCTATGATAACTTCTTGTTCTCCCGGTTGGATTAAGTATTTAGAAGGTGTTTTTCCCGAACTTATTCCTAACCTTTCTACTTGTAAATCTCCGCAACAAATGTTCGGGGCGGTAGTAAAAACGTTTTATGCGGAAAAATTAGGTATAGACCCCAAAAATATTTACGTGGTATCCGTAATGCCTTGTACCGCTAAAAAGTTTGAAAAGTTAAGAGCCGATCAGTCTGCTTCGGGCTATCCCGACGTAGACGCGGTTTTAACTACGAGAGAACTTGCAAGAGCCATTAAGAGTATGGGAATTATCTTTAACGACTTACCCGACGGAGAATACGATATGCCACTCGGATTATATACGGGCGCAGGCGTAATCTTCGGAAGTTCGGGCGGAGTTATGGAAGCGGCTCTCCGTACGGTTGCGGACGTAGTTTCGGGTTCTGACCTTGAAGAAATCGAATACGAAGAAGTAAGGGGTATGGAAGGAATTAAAAAGTCCGCATACAAAGTCGGCGATAAAGAAGTTAAGGTTGCCGTTGCAAGCGGACTTACCAACGCAAGAAAAATTTGCGAAGAAATAAGGGACGGAAAAGCCGATTATCAATTCGTAGAAATTATGTGCTGTCCGGGCGGATGTATAAACGGTGGCGGTCAACCTATACTTGACGCGTACACTAGAAGAAACGTAGATTACAGAGAAAAAAGAGCTTCCGTTTTGTACGATATAGATAAAAATTGTGAAGCGAGAAAATCTCATAAATCCACCGCGGTAGACGCAGTTTACAAAGAAATGTTTGAAAAACCGGGTAGTCATAAGGCTCACGAAGTTTTGCATACGTCTTACGTAAATAGAAAAAAATAAAAAGTTTTTAACATGTTAAACGCAAAGGTTAAATCCTTTGCGTTTTTTACGTTAAAGCAATATGTTTTTCTATATTTAATGCGTAAACCGTAATTTTAAGAATATTTAAAAATAATTTTAATATATTTTAATAAAGGATAAAGATATGGAATTCACCGTTTGTGATTTAAAGAAAAAAACAGTTATCAACGTTACGGACGGTAAACAATTAGGTAGGGTTTGCGACGTAAGTTTTACATATCCGCAAGGTGTGGTTGTCGGTATTATAATTAAAGAAGGCAGGTTTATGGGCGGAAATAAATTTTTAATAAAACTTTCTTGCGTGGATAAAATAGGTAAAGATACCGTTTTGGTTAAATTAGACGCCCCTAAAGACAGCACCACGATAGCAGTTTCCGACGTAGACGAATAAATAATAACTTTAAAGAAATAATTTCATAAAAACCTAAACTTTTTACTTTCATAAAAATTTGATTTAGCATTATATTAGGCGGACTTTTTGGGAAAAAGTCCGCCTTTTAATTGAAAAAATCGTTATAACTACTTAAAAATAAATTTAAAATTTTTAAATGTCAAAAAAATACCTTTTTTAAGATAACGAAAAGAAAAAAACGCTTGAAATGGGCGTAATTATTTGTTATAATAATAAAAGGGTCGTTAGGAAATTTTTATTTATGCTAAATTGCTTAAAATAAAAACGAAATTAAAAGTTAAAACCGAAATCGTTTATAAATCCGAAAACCACTAAAAAGGCGGTTGCGCAAATGAATATCGGCATTAAAACCATTAAAAAAAAGTTGTTTAACCTATATTTCATACAAAACATTCCAACGTAAACGCCTAAACCGCCGCCTAAAATTGCGGTAACGTAAAGTCGGACGTCGTTAATGCGTTTTTCGCCTTCTTCGGCAGACTTTTTTTGATTGCGTAAAAGTAAAAAAGAGTAAACGTTTACGGCAACGACGTAAACTATACATAAAATTCTTACGAAAATAAACATAACCATATAATTATTTTGTTTTAAATTAAAATTTTAATACCTAGGAGAATATATGAAGTGTATTTATTGCGGTTGTATTGACAGCAAGGTTATCGACTCTCGTTCGGCGGAAGACGGAGCGTCTATTAGAAGAAGGAGAGAATGTACGAATTGCGGTAAGCGTTTCACGACTTATGAAACGATAGAAATTACGCCGTTACTCGTAGTAAAGGGTAACGGAGTAAGACAAGCTTTTTCGCCCACGAAAATTAAAAACGGAATAGTAAAAGCTTGCGAAAAGCGTCCCGTTCCGATGTACAAAATAGATAAAATCGTAGAAGATATTCAAAAGAAATTATATAATTCTTTGGAGCAAGAAGTAACGACTAAACAAATAGGCGAAATGGTTATGGAAGCTTTAAAAGACTTAGACGAAGTAGCTTACGTTAGGTTTGCTTCCGTTTATCGTCAATTTGCGGACATTTCGGCGTTCGTTAAAGAATTAGAACAATTAAAGAATAAGAAATGAAAAAGTTATTAGTTTGCATTACGCTGATTTTTGTAATAATCTTTGCTTCTTGTAAAGAGAAAATCGTGCCGTATCAATTACCCGAACCCAAAATAACCGAAAATAAGCAAGGATATTTAGAATGGGAAATTTGTTTAAAAGCCGATAGTTACGAAATAGCTTATGCAAACAAAGTTATATCTTTAACGGTAAATTGTCTTTTTTATCCGGACGATTACCATGGAGAAATTAAAATAAAATGCGTAGGCGACGGCAAGTATTACGTCGATTCGCCTTATATAATAATAAACGTATAAAATACGGAGGAATTATGCAACAATTAAACTTACCTAAATGTCATATCGACAACTATCCAAGACCGCAAATGGTCAGAAAAAGTTTCATTAACTTAAACGGAGAATGGGACTTTGCGTTCGACTACGAAAACGTAGGAGATAAAGAAAAATGGTATAAAAAAACTTCTTTCGACAAAAAAATAATCGTTCCTTACGTTTATCAGACAAAGGCTAGCGGAATTAACGAACAAAAGCCCTGTGAAAACGTTTGGTATCTAAAAAAATTATCATATTCCAAAAAAAGCGGGAAAAGATTGATACTTAATTTCGAAGGGGCAGACTACGTAACCAAAGTGTATGTAAACGGAGAACTCGTCGGAACGCATAGAGGAGCTTACACTAGATTTTCTTTCGATATTACGAACTTTTTAAAATCTGAGAATATAATAGTAGTAAAGTGCGAAGACAGTTACGATAGATATCAACCGCGTGGAAAACAACGTTGCGCGGACGAAAATTACGGCTGTTGGTATACCGACACTACGGGTATTTGGAAAACCGTTTGGGCGGAAGAAGTGTCTTTAAGTTACGTTAAAACTTTAACTTCTTCTTCGTCTTTTTGCGAAGACGCGGTTATTTTCGAATACGAAGTCGCTAATATTTCGGAAGATTTATCCATAGAAATTTCGGCTTCTTTCAGGGGGCAAAAAATTGCGTCCGTCGAAAAGAAAATCGTACAAAAAATAGATAAACTCACGTTAAATTTATTAAACACCAAAGATTGGTGGGGAGTACAATGGTGGTATCATCATTCTCCTAATTTATACGACGTAGAGATTTTATTAAAGAAAAACGGAAAAATAATAGACGAGATAGGTTCTTATACTGCTATTTCAAGATATACGACAAGGGGACAAGAAATACTTGTAAATAACGACCCCGTTTATTTCCGTATGGTTTTAGACCAAGGATATTTTCCTGATAGCGATTTAACGCTTAAGAGCGACGAAGAAATTATACAAGACGTACGCTTAATGAAAGAAATGGGATTTAACGGCGTAAGAAAACATCAAAAGATAGAAGACGAAAGATTTTACTATTACTGCGACGTAATGGGGTTATACGCATGGTGCGAAATGCCTTCTCCTTACGAATTTAGAGACGAAGAAGTAGAAAGGGTTATGGACGAATGGTTAGAAATAGTTCGTCAATATAAATCGCATCCGTCCATTATGACGTGGGTATGCTTTAACGAAAGTTGGGGTATAATGCACGTTTTAGACGATAAAAAACAACAAGCGTTTACGTTATCCGCTTATTATCTTGTAAAAGCGTTAGATCAAACAAAATTCGTTATTTCTAACGACGGTTGGGAACATACGAAGAGCGATATAGTTACCATACACGATTATGCTTCTTGCGGAAGCGAAATGGTAAGAAAATACGGCAATATAGAGGAAAGATGCGCTAACAGCGTAAGTCAATCTAGGTCAAACCGTCAAGTATTTGCAAACGGCTATCATTACGAAGGTCAACCTGTAATTTTGTCGGAATATGCGGGAATAGCGTTTTCGGGCGGAGAAAAAGAAGCGTGGGGATACGGCGATAGAGTTACCACCGTAGAACAATACTTAAAACGTTACGAAGACACTACGGACGGAATTTACGCATGTAAGAGCATAAGCGGATTCTGCGTAACTCAATTAACGGACGTAATGCAAGAAATTAACGGACTTTTAACAATTGACAGAAAACCTAAATTACCTATCGAAGAATTAAAAAGAATTCATTCCAAATAAAAGGTGAAAATGAAATTTATTCCGACGTTAGACAAAAATTTTAAACCCATAATTGTCGAATATAACGACTTTATAAAAAAGGTTAAATCTTTTGGTTCAAACGCAAGCGTTTCGGTATGTGTTGAAAGAAATAAAGGATATAACTATGTTTTCAGTATGCCCGTTTATCCCGACGGGGTCGCTGACGAAGAAAATTATAGAATAGTCGAAAGGATGGTGAAAGCCGTTTTATGGATAGTCGGCGGGTATAAAATTTTTGTTAAAGGTTCGCCCGTTTTATACGAAAAACTTAAACGAGCTTATTCCAAAACCGGGGAAAGAGCGTTTGATAACGAGTTTATGTCTACTTGTTATCTAAAAGATTTCGAAGTAATATATTCCGACGAAACTTTTATTTCAAAAGAAAACCCCGTAAGTTTGGGCGGACACACAAACGGAAACCGTATCGGGTTCGACGCCGGGGGAAGCGATTTTAAAATTTGCGCCGTAGTTGACGGGCAAGCGATTTACAGCGAAGAAATTGTTTGGAATCCCAAAACGCAAACTAATCCCGATTATCATTACGAAATGATAGAAAAAGGTTTAAATAAAGCTAAAAGTCATTTAGGCAAGGTAGACGCCATAGGCGTTTCCAGCGCAGGCGTTATAATAGACGACTGTTTAATGGTTTCCAGCTTGTTTTTGGGTGTAGATAAAACGAATTGCTTAGAAAAGTGCCAAAAGGCGTTTGTAAACGTAATAGAAAAAACTTTTCCTAACGTACCTTACGCGGTTGCCAACGACGGCGATATTACCGCTTTAGCGGGCAGTATGAGTTTAGGTTTAAAATCCGTTATGGGAATGGCTATGGGAACAAGCGAAGCCGTAGGTTATATCAACGAAAAAGGCGATATAAACGGTTGGATTAGCGAACTTGCTTTTTGCCCCGTAGATTTAAACGAAAACGCGGAAGTAGACGAATGGAGTACGGATAAAGGCGTAGGGTGTAAATATTTTTCTCAAGACGCAGTTATCAGGCTTTACGAAAACGCGGGTAAAAAATTCGACGAAAAACTAACCAAAGCGGAGAAATTATCGTTAGTTCAGTCATTACTTGAAAAAGGCGATAAATTAGCCGAAGAAATTTACGAAAATATAGGAATTTTCTTAGGTTATACGTTGCCGTTTTATCACAAGTTCTACGGCATGAAGCACCTACTTATAATGGGGAGAGTAGTGTCGGGCAGAGCGGGACAAATAATAGTAGACAACGCTAAAAAAGTTTTAAAAGAAGAATTTAATTTAGAAATAGATTTAATACTTCCCGACGAAAAATCAAAACGCGTAGGACAGTCTATCGCAAGCGCTTCGCTTGTAAAAATATAATAAAAAAAGCTTGCTTAATTTAAGCAAGTTTTTTTGTTCTTTAAAAGGCGTTTTTCTAATATAATGTAAAAGGAGGCGTTTTTATGGGAGAACATACTTTAACAATTGAAAATCAAAAAAGATTGTCGGCAACCGCCGTCGGGGAGGTAGACGGATTTTCCGATAAGGAAATAAGATTAAAACTTGTAAACGGCAAAAGAATAATAATTTACGGGCAAAATTTAAAGGTTGTAAATTTTCAAAAACAATCTGGAAATTTTATGGCTGACGGAGAAATAAATAGAGTTATTTACCAAAATAAAACCGCAGGAAATTTCTTTAAAAGGTTGGTTAAATAGTGTTTGTTACGTTTAATCAAATAAACTTTTTTCTCTTATGCGTGGCGTTTGGGATAATAAGCGGAGTAATATACGAAATTTTTTACGTTTTAACGTTTGCGTTTAAAAATCAAATAATAAACGGCGTAAGAGATTTTTTGTTTTTCGCATGTTTATCGGTTTTATTTCTATATTATTCTGTAAAATTAAGTTTTCCTAATTTAAGGTTATATCTATGCGTAGGAGTAGTAATAGGATTTTTCTTTTACGTTAAAAGTTTTCACAAAGTCGTTGCTTTTTTTGTAAATAAAAGTTATAATTTTATTATAAAAAAAATAAAACTAACTAAAAAGGTAAAAAATAATGACAAACGAAAAAAGAGAAAGGGCGTTAAAGTCGGCGGTGTCGATTGCAATAGTAATGTTAGTATTGTTTTTGAGTATAGCAATATATCAAGCGATAAGAATAGGCGTAAGAAAAAGAGAACTGTCTAGGCTTGAAAAAGAAATATCGCTTTTACAAGAGCAAAAAAACAATACGGAAGACGAAATAGAGAGATGGCTTTTAGACGAAACGATAGAAGAAAGAGCTAGGGAGCTCGGGTTAAGGAAAAAATCGTAATGGAGAATTTTACTAAAAAGTATAACGCTTCCGTTATAGATATAGGTTCTAATTCCGTCCGTTATATGTTAGTAGCGGACGGAAAAATTTTATTTAAAAAGTCTACCGTTAGTCAAATGTGTCTTGGCAAAAAGGACGGATTGTTGTCGCAAGATTCTATGCAAAGGACGCAAGTGGCGATAAACGATTTTGTAAAAGAAGCAAAGGTCTATAATTATCCTATATACGCGTTCGCAACGGCGGGGGTAAGAAATTCTTTAAACGGAAATGAATTTGTTGAAGAAACATTAAAACTAACGGGTGTAAAAATAGACGTCTTGTCAGGCGAACAAGAAGCCGAAATTGCTCTTACGGGCGTATTGCGAGGCGTAAACGGCGGTGTAATAGACATAGGCGGGGGGAGTAGCGAAATAATCGTGAAAACCGATGATATTAGCTATTCTCATTCGTTAGATTTAGGCGCAGTCGTATTGTATAATCAAAGCGAAGATAATTTAGAAAAAGCTCAAAACATTTTAGATAATAAAATATCTGAGTACGGAAATATTCCTAAAAGCTTTTTTTACGCCGTGGGCGGTACGGCAACGTCGCTTGCAGGCGTTTTGTTAAATTTAAAAACGTATTCGGACGATAAAGTAAACGGCTTTAAAATAGATAGGGAAAATTTAGAATACGCTTTAAAAGAAATAAGCGTAAGTTGCGAAGAAATATGCAAAAAATATTGCGTGGACAAGCGTAGGGCAACGGTATTAAAGTACGGAGCGTTAATTTTAAAAAACATAATGCTAAAAGCGGATATTTTTAAAGTAACGGTTAGTACGAGCGATAATTTAGAAGGGTATTTAATATGGAAAACGGAAAATGTAAAAAAATAATATCGTTGGTTTTATATTTTTTGAACATAGCCTTTTTCGCTGTATTTTTAGTACTCGCTATTTTAGGAAAAAAGTTCGCGTTATTTATTACGCTCGGTTTTATTTGTCATTACATTCTTTCTGCTTTTTTTCACGAACTGGGACATTTTATCGTCGGTAAAATTTGTAAAATGGTCTTCGTGGAAGGAAAAGTTTTGTGTTTTAAACTTTATAGAAAAAACGGCAAAATAAAATTCGGATTTTGTAGTCCTATCGAATCGGGCGAAATATCTATGGTTTCAACCGTTACGGAAAATGCGGGTTCGGATTTAATTAAGCTTACTATCGGCGGAAATCTATTCGTTTTTTTGTATTTGATAATTTGCGTACTTTTAGGTTGTATAATCGGCGGAAACGCTTTTTACTTTTTCTTTGTGGCAAGTGAAATAACCGCCTATACGTTGATTATCAACCTAATTCCTTTGGCTGATAACGGCGACGGAGCTTTACTTTTCGGACTTTTAAAAGGTAAGGAAAAATATAAATCGGCGATGTCGCTAGCGGTAATACAATCTTATTTGTATAACGGGCTCTCGCCGGCTCAAATTCCCGAGCAGTCAATATACGTATCTTGCGGAGAATATTCGCAAGCGGTGGAACTGATAAAACTTTTAAAGCTGATAGATTCTTCCAAAATAGAAAGAGCTTACGTTTATTCAAAAGATTTAACGACCAGAACAAGCGGAGCTATACTTGAAAGGGTTAAAAAAGAAAAGTTTTTCTTGGCGGTTATTATGGGTTTAAAAGAAGAAGTCGATAAAGATAAAGAAGAAGTTTTAAATTCTTTAACCGAAAACTCTTTTACCGATATGAGAATAAATTATTATTATAGGGTTTACACCAAAGAAACAGAATGGGCAAAGCTGATAAAAAATCAATGCAATAAGCTAAAAAACGTCGAATTTTTTAAGGGACTTGCCAAAATGGAAGAAAAACTTATAAATTTTGAAAAGCAAAAAACAGAGTATACGGAAAATTAAATTTTAAAATAATATTAAAATCGCAAAGTAAGAAATTATTTTGCGATTTTTCTTTACAATCCCCTTATTTTATTATATAATATACTTATATTGTAATATAAAGAAAAATAAACTTTTCAGTTAAAAAATAAAAGCTAAAAACAAGGAGTAAAATATGTCTAACTTAAACAAAGTCGAACAACAGTACGGTGAAAGTCAGATTCAAGTTTTAGAAGGGCTTGACCCTGTTCGTAAAAGACCGGGAATGTACATCGGTTCTACGGACGAAAGGGGATTGCATCATCTGGTTCACGAAATAGTAGATAATTCGATAGACGAAGCTCTTGCGGGTTATTGTACCGAAATAGACGTAATAATAAACGGCGACGGTTCTTGTACGGTAATAGATAACGGAAGGGGAATACCTACGGATATCCACCATACGGAAAAAGTATCGGCTGTACAAGTAGTTCTTACGAAATTACACGCAGGCGGAAAGTTTGGCGGAGGGGGATATCAAATATCGGGCGGACTCCACGGGGTAGGCTTATCGGTAGTAAACGCTTTATCGGAATGGCTAGAAGTAGAAGTTTTCCAAAAGGGAAGACACTTTAAACAAATTTACAATAGGGGAATACCGCAAAGAGAGTTGCAAGATATAGGCGCGTCCGACAAAACGGGAACGAAAGTTACATTTATGCCCGACGCGGAAATTTTTGAAACGACCGAGTTTAAGTACGACACTTTAAAAGTTCGTTTAAGGGAGCTTGCGTATCTAAATAAGGGTCTTAAAATAAACATAGAAGACAAGAGAGAAGGAAAGGAAAGAAGGGACGAATTTTGTTACGAAGGCGGAATTAAACATTTCGTAGAAGATTTAAACTCCAACAAAGTTACGGTATTTCCGCAAGTATTCTATTTTGAAAAAGTTTACGATAAAGACATAGTAGAAATTGCAATTCAGTATAACGACGGCTATAACGAGCAAGTTTTTGCGTTTGCCAACAATATTAACACCGAAGAAGGCGGAACGCACGTAGACGGTTTTAAAAATGCCTTAACGAAGATTATAAACGATACGGCAAAAAGGCTTAACCTTATAAAAGAAGACGATAAATTGCAAGGCGAAGACGTCAGAGAAGGCATTACGGCTGTAATCAGCGTAAAACTGCCCGAACCGCAGTTCGAAGGTCAAACCAAAACCAAACTCGGAAACAGCGAGATGAGAGCTATCGTAACCAAAGCGATGACGGAAGGATTTGCCGACTTTTTAGATTGTAACCCGCAAAGCGCGAAAGAACTTATCGGAAAATGTTTAACGGCAAGAAACGCAAGGGAAGCCGCAAGAAAGGCGAGAGAAGCAACCAGAAAAGGCGCGTTTGAAAGCGTGTCGTTACCGGGAAAACTAGCGGACTGTTCGGAGAAAAACGCAGAGCTATGCGAAATATTCCTAGTCGAAGGAGATTCGGCAGGCGGAAGCGCAAAACAAGGAAGAGATAGGCGTTTCCAAGCTATTTTACCGCTAAGGGGTAAAATATTAAACGTAGAAAAGACAAGACAAAACAGAGTTTTGGAAAACGAAGAAATTAAAAGCATGATAACTGCGTTTGGCGGCGGAATGTTAGAAGAATTCGATATTTCCAAAATCAGATACGACAGAATTATTATTATGACCGACGCGGACGTAGACGGAAGCCACATAAGAATTTTGCTTTTAACTTTCTTTTTCAGGTATATGCGCCCGTTGGTAGAACAAGGTCACGTATATATCGCTCAACCACCGCTTTACAAAGCGTCTAAGGGCAAGCAAGAAACTTATTTGTATTCGGATAAGGAATTAGAAGATTTTATAGCTCAAAACGGAAAAGTCGATATTCAAAGATATAAAGGTTTGGGTGAAATGAACCCCGAACAACTTTGGGAAACGACTATGGACCCTGCTAGCAGAACTTTACTTAAAGTCAGCGTGGCGGACGCCGTTCAAGCGGACAACACGTTTAGTATGCTTATGGGGGACGAGCCCGAACTTCGTAGAAAGTTTATAGAGCAAAATGCAAAACTCGTAACCGAGTTAGATGTATAGTTTAACTTTAACGAAAAAATTATATAAAACGTAAAGGGAAACGGGCGTAAATTAAAAATAAAAAATTACAGGCAAGTTTATTTAAAATTTAACTTACGTTCCACAAAGACATTCGTAAGTATAGTTAAAGTCTTTGTAAGAAAGTTTTAATATTTAATTATAATCTACGTAAACGGGAGTAAGGTGTAGGTCGAACTAGTTGTAAACAAGTTTTAATATTTATTACACTTACGGAAAACGAAGCGTAAGGTATAGGCTAAAACGTTTGTAAGCAAGTTTAAATATTTATTTACACTTTACAAAAACGTAGAGTAACGTATAAGTTAAAAAATTTTAGGTAATTTAAATTTTCAACTTACACTCTTTTTCATTACTGAGCTAATTTAAAATAAATTAAACGGAGAAAAAAATGTTAAAAAAGACTACGGCAAGCGAAGCGTTGACGGCGGAGTTTAAAAATACTTTATCAAAAACTAAACTTTTGGATACGGAAGTAGACCAAGAGCTTAAAAAATCGTTTATAGCGTACGCAATGGCGGTAAACGTATCGAGAGCTATTCCCGACGTAAGGGACGGTTTAAAACCCGTTCATAGAAGAATACTTTACTCTATGAACGAATTAGGCTTAACGCCCGACAAAGCGTATAGAAAATGCGCTACCATTGTCGGAGACGTTTTAGGTAAATACCATCCGCACGGCGATAGTTCGGTTTATGACGCGTTGGTAAGACTTGCGCAAGATTTTTCTATCAATCTTCCTTTGGTTGACGGACACGGAAACTTCGGTTCGGTAGACGGCGACAGTGCTGCCGCGTATAGGTATACGGAAGCCAGAATGAGTAAAATGGCTTTGGAGATGTTAAGGGAAATCGATAAAAACACCGTCGATTTCTATCCTAACTTTGACGATACGAGAATGCAACCCTGCGTTCTTCCGTCAAGGTATCCTAACCTTTTGGTAAACGGTTCTGACGGTATAGCCGTAGGTATGGCAACCGCTATTCCGCCCCACAACTTAGCCGAATGTGTAAACGGGATTTTGGCGCAAATAGACAATCCCGAAATTACGGTTGACGAGCTTATGCAGTATATTCCCGCCCCCGACTATCCTACGGGCGGATTACTCGACAGAAGCGGAATTAAACAAGCCTACGCTACGGGTAAAGGACACGTTACTTTAAGAGCTAGGTGCGATACGGAAGAATTTAACAACGGCACGAGAACGAGAATTATCGTAACCGAACTTCCTTATCAAGTAAATAAGCAAGAGCTTATTAAAAAGATTGTCGATTTAGTAAAAGAAAAGAAAGTAGAAGGAATATCCAATATAAACGACGAATCCGACAGACAGGGTATGAGAATAGTTATAGAGCTTAAAAAGGACGCTCAACCTATGGTAGTACTCAACACTTTGTACAAACACACGGACTTACAAGTCGGAAACGGAATAAATTTCTTAGCGTTAGTAGACGGAGAACCTAAGGTTTTAAGTTTAAAGCAAATTATTGCCGAATACATTAAACATCAAGAAAGCGTTATAACCAGAAGAACGAAATTCGACTTAAATAAAACGCAAGAAAGGGAACATATAGTAAAAGGTTTGGTAATTGCTCTTGCAAGCATAGACGAAGTAATAGAAGTAATAAAACGTTCTAAGGAAAGGCAAGACGCTATGTCTAATTTAATGGAAAAGTTTAACTTATCCGATAGACAAGCCGACGCTATTTTGAATATGAGATTGCAACGTTTAACTTCTATGGAAGTAGAAAAGTTGCAAGAAGAGTTGACGGAACTAGATAAACTCATCGCCGACTTACAAGATATTCTCGCTAAAAAAGAGAGAATTTACGACATAATTAAAAAAGATTTAACGGAATTAAAGGAAAAGTATCCTTCGCCGAGAAAAACCGAAATTGCTTCTTTCTCGGGCGTTGTAGACGCAGATTTAATTGATAAAGAAGACGTAGTTATTTCTATGACGCATTTAGGTTACGTAAAACGCTTACCCGTTTCGGAATATAAAGCTCAACACAGGGGCGGAAGAGGCGTAACGGCGCACAAGACCAAAGAAGAAGATTTCGTTGAAAAAATGTTCGTATGTTCCACGCACGACCAAGTATTGTTCTTTACTAATAAAGGAAAAGTATTTACTTCTTTCGGATACAACATTCCGGAAGCTCAAAAAACCGCAAGGGGCAGGGCTATCGTCAACTTCTTACAACTAGACGAAAACGAAAAAGTTACGGCTATGATTCCTTGGAAAGAAGGTTTTACCGGCAACATTTTAATTGCTACTAAATTAGGTTTAATCAAGAAAACTCCGCTTACCGAATTCGATAGTATAAGAAAGGGTGGAAAAATCGCCATCACGTTAAGGGAAGACGATGACGTTATCGCAGTTGAAATGACTAACGGAGAGCAAGAAATTATGATTGCTTCAAGCTCCGGAAAAGTAATAAGGTTCAACGAAAACGATATTAGAGAAACGGGTAGAACCAGTCAAGGCGTTAAAGCCATGAACTTATCGGACGGCGACAGAATAGTCGATATGTTAGTTGTAAAAGAAGGTTACGATATTTTAACCATAAGCGAATACGGATACGGTAAACGTAGCGATATAGAAGATTATCGCTTGCAAGGACGTTCGGGTAAAGGAATTAAAGCGGGAGAATTTAACGAACAAACGGGAAATTTAGTAAACTTAAAACAAGTTTTACCCGAAGAAGACGTAATGTTAATAACCGAAAACGGCGTAATTATAAGGACGGGCGCAAGTGAAATTCCAAAGATAGGAAGAACTACGAAAGGCGTTAGAATTATGAAAACGGACGGGGATAAAATAGTAACCGTCGCAATTACCGCCGTCGGAGAAGACGAAGGCGAAGAAGAATAATTTTGCCATAAAAACAAAAGTAAATTATTAAACTAAGAGCAACACTTAGAAAGAAAAAAGTTATATAAATCTACGGTTTTTAGTAGTTAAAAATTTTTTGGGTCTGGCGTTAATAACGCCAGATTCGTTTTTAACGTTTTTTCGGATACTCTTGCAAGATTATACCCATAGGAGTAAAACTCTCTTAATGGCCCCGTTTAGATTTTTATTAAATTTTTTTTTCACAATACACTTGACAAAGTTAGAAAAAACTTTATAATAATATGCAAATCAGTTGCAAATGTTAAAGCTAACGAGCTTTATGTTAACATATGCAAAAACGGAGCAAAAGACGACTTGAAAGAATATAAAACGAAACAAAGGGATTTGATTTTAAGCGTATTCTCTTCCGCTTATTATTTTACCGCAGATGAGATTTACGAAAAGTTATTACCCGACGTAAACAAAAGCACCGTCTATCGCAATCTTGAAAAACTTACCGAAAGTGGCAAAATCACGAGAGAACTTTCAAAAGACGGAAGCAAGTCGATTTACAGATTAAACCCTACCGCTCATTGCGAAGGTCATCTGCATTTGATTTGCAGTAATTGCGGAGGAGTAATTCATTTAAGCGAAGCGGACAGCGATAAACTTGAAAAGGTTTTGAAGAAAAGTTACGGTTTTTCCGTAAACGACAACGCGACGGTAATTTCGGGCGTTTGCGAAAATTGCTCGAAAAAATAATCTAAAAAATAAAATGGGGAGGCATAAGCGTATGACGAAAAGACGTAGAATAACGGCAATACTTTTAACCGTTCTTTTTGTCGTTGCCGTTTTGCTTTCTTTGGATTTTATAACTCAGAATCACGAACACGACTGCACGGGAGCAGATTGTCCCGTCTGTGCCGTTTTACATCTTGCCGAAGAAGTGAGCGGTGGAGCGAAAAAAGCCACAGCCGTCGGTTCTTTATTTGCTTTTTGTGTCGTCGCTTTGTTTGCCGTTAAGGTAAAAAAACAGCATTTGATTACGGCTGTTACGCCGGTTTCTTTAAGCGATATTCTTACAATTTAATAAATTTCGAGAACAAGGGTTAAGCCGAATATATTTATTCGGTCTTATTGCGTTTCTTTTCGATTGCTTTTAGTCGAGAGAGATTTGAACACATCAAGCCTTAAAGTGGTTCGAATTTTTCTCGGCTATGGGAGCAGTTTGCTTTTTACGCGCAAAGTAACGATACCCTTGTTTTTTCATGCCCAAAATCAAGAAATTTATCGAATTTAAGGAGATTTTTAATTTATGAAAAAAATAATTACCATTATCATATCGGCTTGCCTTATGGCTCTCGGCTGTTTCGGTCTTGCCGCTTGCGGAAACAATAACCAAAATAAAAACGACAAATTGTCCGTTGTCTGCACGATATTCCCCGAATACGACTGGGTAAGCGAAATACTCGGCGAAAATAAAGACAACGTAGAACTTACTCTTCTTCTCGACAACGGCGTAGACTTGCACAGTTATCAGCCGTCCGTACAGGATATCGCAAAGATTTCCACTTGCGATTTGTTTATCTACGTCGGCGGCGAATCCGACGCTTGGGTTGATAACGCGCTTAAAAACGCAACCAACAAAAATATGAAAGTTATCAATCTGCTCGAAGTTTTAGGCGACAAAGTAAAAACGGAAGAAACCGTCGAAGGAATGGAACACGAGCACGAACATAGCCATGAAGACGAAAAAGAAAACGACGAACACGTCTGGCTTTCGCTTAAAAATGCGGAAATTCTCTGCAAAAAGATAACTTCCGAACTCTCCGCGCTCGATAAAGACAACGTTGCGACTTACGAAAATAATTTTGCCTCATACAAGCAAAAACTTGCCACTCTCGACAAAGGATATTCTTCGGCGGTTAAAAACGCAAAATACAAAACTCTCGTATTCGGCGACAGATTCCCGTTCCGTTACCTTGTGGACGATTACAATCTGAAATATTACGCCGCGTTTGCAGGTTGTTCGGCAGAAACGGAAGCAAGTTTTGAAACGATAGTCTTTCTTGCCGGGAAAGTAGACGAATTATCTCTTCCCGCAGTATGCACGATTGAAGGCAGAGAACATAAAATTGCCGAAACGGTAAGAAATAATACCACGACAAAGAACCAAAAAATTCTTACCTTCGACTCTATGCAGTCCACCACGTCGAAAGACGTCAAAAACGGCGTTACTTATCTTTCCGTTATGGAAAATAATCTTAACGTATTAAAAGAAGCTTTGGGCGTTAACGCCTGACGCAAGAAGGAGCAATAAAATGGTCGAACTCGAATGTAAAAATCTTACTGTCGGATATGACGGGAAAAGGGTTGCGGAAACCATAAATTTCACCGTGGAAAGCGGTAATTATCTCTATATCGTAGGCGAAAACGGTTCGGGTAAAAGCACGCTTATGAAAACGATTTTAGGGCTAATAAAGTCGCTCGGCGGAAGCGTAACTTTCGGCGAGGACGTAAAGCAAACCGAAATCGGATATATTCCGCAACAAACGGACGCGCAAAAGGATTTTCCCGCGTCCGTATACGAAATCGTTTTATCGGGCTGTCTGTCGGGATGCGGGTTTAGACCGTTCTACTCTCGCAAGCAAAAAGAAACGGCAAAACAAAATATGCAACTTTTGGGTATAGAACGTTTATCCAAAAGGTGTTATCGCGAATTGTCGGGCGGACAACAGCAAAGAGTGCTTCTTGCAAGGGCTCTTTGCGCCGCCAAAAAAATTCTTTTGCTTGACGAGCCCGTTGCGGGGCTCGATCCTATCGTAACGCAGGAATTATACGATATCATCGACAAACTCAACAAAGAACAGAAAATGACGATTATTATGATTTCGCACGATATAACCGCCGCCGTAAAGTATGCAACTCACGTTTTAACCGTAGGTTCGCCTTGTTTTTTCGGTAGCGCAGACGAATTCAAAAACAGCGTTTACTGCAAAAAAACCGTTGCGGAGGGCTAAAAAATGGACGTATTTGAAAAAATATCTTTATACTTTCAATTTCCGTTTGTAAGATATGCTTTTATAGTGGGCGTTCTGATTGCACTTTGTTCGTCGCTTTTCGGCGCAACTCTCGTATTAAAACGCTTTTCGTATATAGGCGACGGGCTTTCCCACGTTGCGTTCGGCGCAATGGCTGTCGCAGGAGTAGTCGGGCTTACGAACAATATGCTTATCGTTATGCCCGTAACGATTGTCGCCGCCGTTTTACTGTTACACGTCGGGCAGAACGCAAAAATAAAAGGCGACGCGCTAATAGCGATGATTTCGGTAGGTTCGCTCGCCGTAGGTTATCTTTTGCTGAATATTTTTTCCACTTCGTCAAATCTTTCAGGCGACGTATGCAGTACGTTGTTCGGCTCTACTTCGATACTCACCTTGACAAAAAATCAGGTGTGGCTTTGCGTGGGATTATCCGTTTTCGTCGTTGTGTTCTTTATCCTTACGTACAACCGCATATTTGCAGTAACGTTTGACGAAACGTTTGCGAAAGCAATAGGCAAAAAAGTCGGCATTTACAATCTTGTCATTGCCGTTATCGTTGCGGTAATCATAGTTCTTGCAATGAATCTCGTCGGTTCGCTCCTTATATCCGCGCTCGTTATTTTTCCGGCGTTATCGGCAATGCGTGTGTTCAAAAACTTTAAGTCTGTTGTAATCTGCTCGGCAAGTATATCGGTCGTATGCGCAGTTCTCGGAATTTTGATATCCATTGTATACGGAACGCCGGTAGGTTCTACGATAGTTGCCGCGGATATCGTAAGTTTCGGCATTTTCTATCTATTGGGGATAAGTTTTAAGAAGGAGTGCTAAATGAGAAAAAGACTGCTTTTTTGCGGATTGCTTGCAATATTCGTTTTATTGTTCGTTTCGTGTGCGAAAGAAAAAGAGTACAAACTGAACGAAAGCACGTTTTTTCTCGTAATGACGAATATGCAGTATTATCCCGAACAATATCTGAACAAAAATATCGAATTCGACTGTTTTACATACGACCTTACCGACGTAGACGGAAACGTTTACCGTTGCGGCGTAAGAAAATGCTCGTCGGGCTACGGGTGTAAGTGTGGCAAAGACACCGTAATAGGTTTTCTTTTGCGTTATGACGGCAGTTTGCCCGAACCTAAAAATCAAAGCGAAGATACCAACGATAAGTCGTGGATACATTTAAGAGGTACGCTTACTTCTACGAAAAAAACGAAAATAACCGTCTACGCTTACAATGCGGACGGCAGTATAAATAAAAACTCGACCGAAATTATCGAATTTCTTACTTTCGACGTAAGCGAAGTAAGCGTTATATCGGATTATTCAAATCTAAATTATTACGTTACGAAATAACGGAGGAATATTATGGCAAATAAAAGAGAAAGAGAAAAAAGGGCGCGCGAAAACGTTGCGTTACAGTATAAAAAATCAACGGGTAAACTTCTGCCTTTTTACGGTTGGGCGATTGCGGTATTATTGGCTGTAATCGTATGCTATTTCTTTAGCTGGGTTTACGTTTACAATTCCGATTACGGTATAGAAGTGAAAGCAAGCGGATTTTCGTTTATCGCCGCTATACTTTTTGACGAATATTCTTCCGTCGATAAAATCTACGGCGATTTGGCGATGCCCTTTTACTATTACGCTAAAACTTCTTGCGAAACGCTCGGCGCGGTAACTTTAACGGCTTTTATATTAAACGTTTTGGCTGTTATCGTTCTTGTTATAGTAAGAACTACAAAATTGCAGGGATTGTCTTTCGTTTCCGTTGCTTTTTCTACTATTTCTTCTATTATGCTTACGGTTGCTTTTATCGTTGCGCTCGGTATGAAAAACGATAAAATACTTTCGGTTTATTGTGGGGGAAACCCTAAATGTTCTATAGGGTCGCTTTCCGTTTTGACTGCACTCGTATCTTTTGTAGGAACGGCAATTCAATCAGTTGGAGCGATAAGATTTTTACTTCTTAATGCGGATTATCGCAAAAAGGCGGTGTGATTATGAAACGTTCGTTAAAAAACACTATGAAAAAACACTTTAAAGTAATAGCAATGTTTGCTATATTGATTATAGTTATCGTAGGAATAATTATTTTGCAAGGCAATTTGAGCAATGGAGTATGTCCGTTTTGCGGGCAAAAACATTAGTGTTTAAAACGCTTGACAGTAATTACAGTATATTTAATTTTTAAAAAAATTGTTTTAAGTAACGTTTACGCAAATCGTTTAGCGTACTTTACTAGGAACAAAAAATTTAATTATTTTAAAAATTAATTCCCTTAATTTTTAAGGGAAAACGTTTTCTTGTTCTTCCGTTTTTCCGTAGAATTTTCCTATCAAACCCAAAACACAAAGTATGCTACCTGTTAAAACGTAGATTAAAGGATAAAATACGAATAGAGAAGTAAACAGTAGCGTCAACCCGTAAGCGATGTATCTTTTGTAGTTCTTTTTTAGTAAAAAAGCCGTCAATACGTTATTTAACTTAGTTTTTGGTTTGTCTGGGATATTAGATACGTCGGGGTAAAATTTAACTTTTTTCATAAGCGTAAATAAGCATTTATCGTTTAAAACTATAATTTTTTTGTTTAAGTTAGAAGCAAAGTTTTTGCTTTCTTCCGATAGGTCTGAACAAAAAATAACCGTTTTTGTTTTAACGTTTGTTTTTTTATAAACAGAACATATTTCGTCCCTTAAAATAGGCTCGAATTTAAACAAAATGAAAACCGAATAATCTTTATAAATAAGTTTGTTCACGCTTTTTTTATGCGAGTATCCTAAAACGGTAAATAGCTCGGATAAAAATTCAAGATTAGTTTTTTCGTCGCTCATTTTAAGTTTTACGATTATCTTACTAAGCAGTTTTTCTTCTTTTGAATTAGCAAAGTAAACTTTTCTTTTTTTTACTTTAATTCTTGCGTACACGAAAGTGAAAATAGCCGAAATTATAAACGAAAAGAAAAAGGAAAATTTTTTAATTCCTATTATTCTCGATAAAGCCAGCGTAATTATTAAAAGAGTAAAAAAACTTAAAACGCAATCTAAAATATCCGATAATTTCATAATCCACCCTTTTTGATTATTGACAAAAATATTTGTTATTAAACTTGAATTGTTAAATAAAATATGTTAAAATGATTTTATGGGGAAAATAATTCTTTACGGCGGAACGTTCGACCCCGTAACGAGCGAACATATAAACGTAATAAAAAATCTTACGCTTTTAAACGGAGTTGAAAAGGTTGTAGTTATTCCGAACTTCCAACCACCGCATAAAGCGCAAACTACGACTTCCGCATTTTATAGAAAAGAAATGCTGGAAATAAGCTTAAAGAATATTTCCAACGTAGAAATTTCGGATTTTGAAATTAGCGATAAAAAAGCCGTATATTCTTATATTACGGTAGAGCATTTTAAAAATCTATATCCCGAAAAAGATTTGTACTTTGCAATGGGTACGGATATGTTGGAGTGCTTTTCGGAATGGAAAAATCCCGAAAAGATATTGCAAAACGCAGGGATTATTTTAATTGAAAGAACTAACGGCGGAAATACGCAAAACGCAATAAAAAATTTTGAAAAAACTTATGGTAAAAAGGTTTTAAAAATTTCTTATAAGGGCAAAGACGTGTCTTCGCAAGAAGTAAGATGTAGAATTTATTTAAACCTTGATACGCAAAACTTAATTACGGAAGAAGTAAAAGAATATATCAAAAATAAAAATTTGTATACTCCCGATAGGTTTTATTATTATTTATCGCAAATTTTACCCGAAAAAAGGCGTTGGCACACCTTAGGCGTAATATTATGCGGTAAAAAAATGGCTAAAAAATTAAAAGTAGACGAAAAAAAGGTGGAAATTGCGTGCCTTCTTCACGATAACGCTAAATATCTAAATTATAAAGATTTTAACGGATTTACTTTAAATAACGCTCCCAAACAAGTCGTCCATCAATTTTTAGGCGCGTTTATTGCGGAAAATATTTTGGCTATTAAAGACGAACAAATAATAAACGCCATAAAATACCATACTACGGGTAAGGCGGACATGAATTTAATAGAAAAAATTGTTTTTACCGCCGACGTAATAGAGCGCGGAAGAGATTTCGACGGGGTTGAAAAGTTAAGGGCAAGCGTTGAAAAAGATTTTGAAAAAGGTTTTCGCGATTGTATTTGCGATTTGTATTTTTCGCTTCAGCAATCGGGAATTTATTATTTAACGGAACAAGCTTATTTATATTACAAATAAAAGCATTAACTTTTAATAATATAAATTTGTAAAAAAGTAGTAAAATAGACTTATAAAGGATAAAATATATAAAGGATACTTATGGAAAGTAAACAATTAAGCGATATTTTAATTAAAACTTTAATTGACAAAAAAGCAAAAGACGTAACGAGAATATTCGTTTCGGAAAAAACCGTTATAGCAGATTATTTCGTTATAGCGGACGCCCCTAACCCGACGCTTGTAAAGGCGTTAGCCGAATATTGCGAAGACGAAGCCGAAAAAAACGGCGTAAAAGCTCTTAGAAAAGAAGGCATTTCGGAAGGAAGATGGGCAGTAGTCGATTTCGGCGGAGTAATACTTCATATATTCAATAAAGAATCGAGAGAGTTTTACCGCATAGAAAGACTTTGGCAAGACGAAAACAACGTTGAAACGTTCACCGACGAGAACTAAATTTAAACGGCTAAAACTTGACGTGTTATTAAAAAATTATTTTTAAAAGTCGTATTTTTAACGATAAAGGCTAAAAATTTTATCATTTAAAATTTTGCGTTAAAATATTTTGTTATTTTTAACGTTAATACTTAACGTTTTTTCGGCGGTTTATTAAACTGAATTACGTTTTTAAAGGGTAAATCATATTTATCCCGTTTTGTTTTGCGACTAGGCTGACTGTCTATTTTAGGTTTATAAGCTTTAAGGACGTAAGCTACGGTCATATAAAAACAAAAAATACAAATTGCAATTAAAAATCCTTTCATAAGGAAATAATAACATAAAAAAAATATCGCTATTTTTTATATTTTGACGAAAAAAAGCGAAAAAAGGAGTTAATTATGGAAAACGAAAACATAACTATTAACGATATTTTAGGGCAAACGGAACAACAATCCAAAGAAGAATACAACAATTTCAGGGTTGCAAAGATAAGGGAGAAACTTTATTATCCCGTTTTACGTGGCGGAGTTTCACCTGAACAGTTAAAGAATATTGCCGATAGCGTCATAAAGGAAGAGTTAAATTCCGTTATTTCGCTTCCCGGATATATTCCTACTTTACTTAACAATTTTGCTAATTCTTCGGTTGGAGTTGCGGTTGTTGTGGGATATCCTTTTGGAGAGGGCGATATAGACATGGTTATTCGCGCTGTAAAAACATTTGCAAAAAAACCCGTTTCGGAAATTGTGACCGTACTTTCTTTAAGCGACTTAAAATTTTGCAAGGCAAGAAAAACAGAAAGAATTTTAAAGCTGTTATCTTCCGTTGGCAAAAAGAAAAAAGTAAGCGTTATGTTAGATTGTTCTAGATTTATAACAGAAGACTTAGAAAAAGTAATAAGAATAATTTCTTCTTATAATTTAACTAACATTTATATTACTACCGGTTTCTATGGTGAAGATTTTTCTTCCGACGTGATACAAACTGTAAAAAAATCGCTTAAAAAACCAATAAAAATCATTAGCGGTGCTCAAGACCTTTCTACGGAAGAAACCGTTACGCTGTTAAAAGATACGGACGGAGTATTTACTTCTAAATCTGTAGATTTAATTAGAGAATTAAAACAAAGTATGTAATTTTAAAAAATAATAATCTAAGCAAAAATCTTTTTAATTTAAAAATTTAATGCCGTACATTTGGCAAAAATTAAATATCTTTGGGGCGGAGTGAAATTCTCCACCGGCAGTATAGTCTGCGACGAAATTTTATTAAAATATGTTTTAAAGGTTAAAAGTTATTAAATTAACTTCCTTGATTTATAAAATTTCTTGACGAAGTGAAATTCTTCGACCGACGGTAAACCGAAAAACGTTTCTATTTTGAAATTATATCGGAAAAGTCCGGATGGAAAAAGTAATTTTTTTCTCCCGCTTTTTAGCGGGAGTTTTCCAAAGAAACGGAGTATTCTATGGAAAAATTAAAACTTAACGCAAAAAAAATTGCAATAATAGGCATAATGGGAGGATTAAGTTTTGTTTTGTACTTGCTTAATTTGCCTATTCCCGCGCTGTTTCCTTCTTTTTTAGAAATAAACGTTTCGGACGTACCTGCGCTTATTTGCGCTTTTGCGTTCGGACCGATTAGCATAGTCGTAGTCGCGATAAAAATTCTAATAAAACTTCCTCTTAGTAAAACCTGCGGAGTGGGAGAACTTGCCGATTTTTTAAACGGAGTAGCACTAGTTTTACCTGCTGGACTGTATTACAATAAGCATAAAAACAAAAAGGGCGCGCTAATCGCTATTATCATAGGAGGAGCGTGTTCTATATTTATGGCTGTATTAGCTAATTACTTGTTTTTGGTAAAAGCCTACGTTCATTTTTTCGTAAACGGGAATTTTGAAATAATAGTCGGAGCGTGTAAAAGTCTTTATAAAGGGATAACTGCCGATAATTTTTATTTATATTATATATTTTTAGCGGTAATTCCGTTTAACGCGATAAGAATAATAGCGGTAGGACTTATAACCTTTGCGGTATATAAAAGAGTTTCGGCGTTTTTAAATAAATACGATATAAAAAGTGGCGAAAAGAGAAATGAAAAAAATAACAAAGTCGTATAAACAAACCATAAAATTAGGGGAAGAATATTCAAAAACGCTTAAAGGCGGGGACGTAGTTTTATTAGACGGAGATTTAGGCGCAGGCAAAACCGTTTTTACTAAGGGAATAGCCAAAGGGTTAGGAATAACGGAAGAAATAACAAGTCCGACTTATGCGTATATGAACGATTATCAAGGCAAGTTATACCATTTCGACTGTTATAGGTTGTCAAGCGGAGAAGATGCGGAAGCGTTAGGATTAACCGACTATTTTTACTCGAACGGCATTTGCGTAATAGAGTGGAGCGAAAACATAAAAGAAGTTTTACCCGAAAAAGTAAAAAGGGTAACGATTAAAAAAATAGACGAAAACACGAGAGAAATAGAGTTATGAGTTATTTAGCAATAGATACGTCGTCTTCTTATCTTACGGTAGCATGCGACGTAAACGGAGAGAAAAAATATAAATTTTTGCCGAATTGCAATTTAAGTCATTCGGTAGTGTTAAACAAAACCATTCAAGATTTATTAAACGAATGCGGAAAAACTCTAGCCGATTTCGATACGTTCGTGGCGGTAACGGGCGCGGGCTCGTTTACGGGTATAAGAATAGGCGTGTCTACCGTAAAGGCGTTTACCTACGCTTTAAACAAAAAGACCTTAGGCGTAACCAAGTTTGATGTACTGGCATATAATACCGATAGAAAAAAAGTATTAGCGTTAATAGACGCAAAAAACTTTAACTACTATTCTCAAAAATTCGTTGACGGAGTTCCGCAAAAAGCGGAATTTATAAATTTAGAAAAAGTAAAAGAACTTTCAAAAGAGTATAAAATAGTCGCAGATAAACATATAGACGGACTTTTTGACGAAGATATAGATTTAGTAAAGGGATTATATAACGCGGTAGACGATAATTTAAATAAAGCTACTTACGATAGGGAAACGTTAATTCCGTTGTACGTTAAAAAAAGTCAAGCGGAAGAAAACGAAAAATGTTAGAGCATATTTTACCGCAAGACGCGCGCGAATTGTCAAGCCTAGAAAAAAGCATTTTTAAGTGTGAAGGTTGGACTGAACAAATGATTTTAAATTCCTTTTCTAGCGGAAATTTTAAGGGATTTAAAATAGTAAAAGAAAAAATAATCGCGTACGGGGCAATATCGTATTCGCCTTTCGACGCCGAGCTTTGCTTTATTGCTGTTGATAACGATTTCAGAAATAAAGGGTATGCTAAAAAAATACTACAAGCGTGCGTCGATTTTTGCAAAGAAAAAAAATTAGAAAATCTTTATTTAGAAGTCCGTTCTTCCAACGAAAAAGCAATTTCGCTTTATAAAAAATTCGGATTTAAAATAATAGGAGTTAGAAAAAAGTATTATCCCGACGGGGAAGACTGTATCAATATGGTTTTGTCCCTTAACTAAATTTTTATAAGACCCTACGTGTAAATTGCGTAAGGCGTTATCGATAAAAAGCTTTTAGCTAATATCGGCGTTTAAATTCGTTAGCGATAAATTTTTAAATACAAAAGAAGAACGTTTTTTGTCTTTTAAAGCAAATAAAGACTAGACTATAATAGCCTAAAATATACGGCGTTGCCCGTAAAGGTATAAATGTTAGCTTATATAAGTAAAGGTCAGGGGAAAGCGCTACTTTTTTTACACGGTTACTTATCTAATAAATTTAGTTTCAACTCGCAAATAGGATATTTTTCGAGATATTATAAGGTTTACGCACCCGATTTAAGCGGATTCGGGGAAAATAAACCGTTAGAGAAAGCTTATAAATTAGACGATTACGTTTCCGACGTTTTAGATTTTATAAAAGCCGTCGATTTAAAAGACGGGTTTGATATAATAGCTCATTCTTTCGGGGCGAGAATAGTTTTAAAAAGCGATGAGTTAAGAAAAAAAGCGAACAAAATAATTATTACGGGCGGAGCGGGCTTAAAAACCAAAAAAACGCTAAAATATAAAATAAAAGTATTTTTTTATAAATTTTTAAAAAAATTTTTTCCAAAAAGTAAACTTATAAACAAAATGGGTAGCGAAGAATATAAAACTTTATCCCCCGTAATGAAAAAAAGTTTTACTTATATAGTAAACGAAAATTTAGACTATAAATTAAAAGAAATAGATAACAAAGTATTGCTAATTTACGGCGATAAAGATAAAACCACGCCTTTATATTTAGCAAAAAGAATGAAAAAAGGGATAAAAAACAGCAAATTATTCGTTTTAAAAAACGCGGGGCATTTTGCCTTTGTGGATAAAAAAATCGAATTTAATAGCGTTGCAAGAGAATTTTTGTTAGGAGAAATGTAATGTTGATGAGAGATTTTACAACGGTAAAACAAATTTTTAACGGACAAAGCGTGGTAGCGTATTTAATATTAACCGTTTTTGCGGTAGTGACAACGCTTCTTCTTTCATACAAATTTTTACAATGTATTCAGCAAAAAAACTATTGCGCAAGCGATTATTTTAAATGGATAAACAAAAAAAACAATGTTTTCGTAATGAAAATTATAATGCTATCGTTATTGTCTTGTTTTGCGTTTTGTTTGTTCAACGTTGTTTTCGCGTTTATTAAAAACGATTATTTTACTTTTTTGGGTTTTGTATTTTACTTGTTTTTCATAGTTTTATCGCTTTTGGGCGAGAGAAAAATGGAAAATAAAGTTCCGCTAAAATATACTAACAGGATTAAAAGACTAATTGCAACTTACTGCGTTATATCTTTTATAATTTTCTTTGCTTTACTTATTTTAGAAAATTTAATTTTCTATTATTTTTCAGACTTTTTCAAGCTAGAAAGATTTGCAATCGTTACTATTTTTCCGTCTTTAATGCCGTTTTTAATATTTGTTTCGGACGCGATAAATAAACCTATCGAAAAAAGAATAAACAAAAAATTCGTTAAAAAAGTAACGGAGTTTTTAGATAAATCGAACCTTATAAAAATAGGAATTACGGGAAGTTACGGAAAAACCAGCGTAAAAAATTATTTAAGGGATATTTTATCGGTTAAATATAGGGTAGTGGCAACGCCGTCTTCTTACAATACTCCTATGGGAATATGTAAGTCTGCGGAACTAATTAAAGACGATACCCAAGTTTTTATCGCGGAAATGGGCGCAAGACAAAAAGGCGATATAAAAGAGCTATGTGAAATAGTAAAACCGCAAATAGGGGTTTTAACGGGAATTGCCCCCGTACATTTGCTTACGTTCGGTAATTTAGAAAACGTAATAAAAACTAAAAACGAAATAATGGAATATCCGTCTATCCAAACGGGCGTTTTTACCGCCGATAACGAAAACGTTTTAAAACTTTACGAAGATTTTAAAAAAGAAAAATTTCTTGCAGGCGAAAACGAAAAAGCTTTGGTAAAAGTAAGCAACGTAAAAGCCGACAAAAACGGAAGTTCTTTCGATTTGACGATAGACGGAGAAACCGTAACTTGTCAAACCGAAATTTTAGGCAGGCACAATATTTCAAACGTAGCGTTGGCGTGCGCGGTTGCGTATAAGTTAGGGCTTACTTTGCAAGAAATTTCGGAAGGAATTAAAAATTTAAAAAGCGTTGAACATAGACTTAATTTAATTAACGAAAACGGCGTTACAATAATAGACGACGGTTACAATTCTAACGTAGAAGGAACTAAAAGCGCGTTGGAAACGCTTAGTTATTTTAGCGGTAGAAAAATAATAATCACCCCCGGAATGACGGAACTAGGCTTAGAGCAAAACAAACTAAATTACGATTTTGGCGTAAGAATGGCAAATGTGGCGGATTACGTTATACTTGTGGAAGGTGGTAGCTGTAACGCCATAAGAGAAGGACTTGTTTTCGGCGGAGAATTTGATGCGGAAAAAGTGAAAATTGTTGCCAGTTTGCAAAAAGCCAAAGAAAAACTTGCGGAAATAGTAAAAGAAGGGGACGTTATTTTATTTGAAAACGATTTAACCGACCGTTTTTAATAATCGAACCTAAATTTGAGTAGTTGATTTTTATTATTAAACCTAATTTTTAATAAACGATTTTAACGATAAAACTTAAATTTTCAAATAAACGACTTTAATAATTTTAACGTCGATATTTTACGAATTTTAATAAATTGAATACCGATTTATACCGAAGACGAAAAGTCTTCGGTTTTTTTATAAGGAGAATAAATATGTTAAACGTAATGGTTTTGTTTGGCTCTAAAAGCGTGGAACACGATATTTCAATAATTACGGGAGTTCTTTCCGTAAATACTTTGGACGGAATTTTTAACATAATCCCCGTCTATATATCCAAAAACGGCGAATGGCTTACAGATAAAAGGTTTAAAAGTTTATATTTTTTTAAAAAGGGGGATTATTCGAGATGTAAAAAAGTTACGTTTTTATGCGGAAGTAATATAATGTACGAAGTAAAAAGGGGAAAGCTAAAAAATCCCGTAAAAATAGATTGCGCCCTAAATTGTACGCACGGAGTAAACGGAGAAGACGGTATGATTTCTTCTTTATGCCAAAGTTATAACGTTCCGCTCGCTTCGCCCGACGCGTTTTGTTCTTCTTTTGCAATGGATAAAGAAAGAACGAAAATAGTGTTAAAAGGACTCGGAATAAAATCTTTACCTTACGTTTCTTTAACTAAAAAAGAGTTTTTGGATAAAGTAGATTTAAATCAAAAAATAAAGCCGTTAAATTTTCCCATAATAGTTAAACCTGCGTCTTTGGGGTCTAGCATAGGTATAACACTAGCTAAAACGGCGGAAGAATTATCAGAAGCTTTAAAAAAAGCGTTTAAGTACGACGATAAGGTAATTATAGAAAAAGCTTTATCTTTTTTTACGGAAATAAACTGCGCCTGCTATTTCGACGGGCAAAAGACTATTGTCTCCGAATGTGAAAAATGCGAAAATAACAGTAGAATTCTATCTTTTTCGGATAAATACGAAAGTAGTATTCCTAGGGAGTTCCCTGCTAAAATAGATAAAATTTTATCGGATAAAATTAAAAAGATTTCCCAAAAAATATACGAAGCTTGTCGGTTTAGGGGAATAATCAGGATAGATTATTTAATAGATAAAGAACAAGTCTACGTAAACGAAATAAATACCGTTCCGGGGTCGCTTGCATACTATTTGTTTTGCGATACGTTTTCGGATTTTGCGTTCTTGCTTGAAAAGACGTGTCGCAACGCGATAAACGAGCAAAAGGAAAATTTAAGGGATTATACGTACATATCAAACGTGCTTAACGGTAGTTTTAACAATAAAAAATAAAATTTTCGTGTTATTAAATAAAAAGCCGTTCGTTAAACGGAAAATAAAACTTTAACGAAAGTATAAAGATTATAAGCAAGTTTTATTCGAAAAATGGTTTTGAATAAAACTTGACTTTTATATATTAAATGATATAATAGTATTTGAGTTAGCTGTACGGTTGCGGGGAAACTTTTAAGTTTCCGTGAGGAAAGTCCGAGCTTCATAAAGCAGGGTGCCGGATAACGTCCGGTAGCGGTAACGTTCAGGAAAGTGCAACAGAAAATAACCGCTCGAAAGAGTAAGGGTGAAAAGGCGAGGTAAAAGCTCACCGGCATTGCGGTAACGTATATGCGTCAGTGTAAACCCCACCCGAAGCAAGATAGGAACGGTCGATACGGGGGTCGCTTGCCCCGACTTGTTCGCAAAACGTCGCTTGAATTCGTCGGTAACGGCGAAGCTAGATAGATAACCGTATTAAATGACAGAACTCGGCTTATAGGCTATCTCTCGGTAAAAGGGGTTTTCCCCTTTTTCCGATTATTTTTTATGATTGCAATTTTAATATTTTTTAATCGAAAGCGTTAAAATATAAATTCGGTTAAAATTTTAAGTAAAGTTAAAAAATTCTTATTTTTTACAAATGGAATTTTAAAAGGACGAGCTATGGCGGAACAATTTATAAAGCCTACGGGCGATAAAAAAAAGTTGCTTTTACATTCTTGTTGTGCGCCTTGTTCTACCGCTTGCATAGAAGCTTTAATAAATTATTTTTCGGTAACGGTATTTTATTATAATCCTAACATAACGGAGCTTAAAGAATACGAAAAACGTAAAAACGAACAAATAAGGTTAATAAAAGAGCATTTTCCCACCGTTCAATTTATAGAAGGGAAATACAATCCGCAAGAATTTTTTTCGGTCGCAAAAGGACTGGAAAAAGAAAAAGAAGGCGGTAAAAGGTGTGAAAAGTGTATAGAGTTAAGACTTAAAAAAACTCTTGAAACAGCCCAAGAGTCGGGGTTTGACGTTTTTTGTTCTACGCTATCTGTAAGTCCGCACAAAAACGCAAAATTTATAAATGAAACGGGCAAAACGCTAACGGGAAATTCCAAAGTTAAATATTTGGAAACGGATTTTAAAAAGAACGGCGGATTTTTACGTTCGGTAGAACTTTCTAAAATCTACGGTTTGTATAGGCAAAATTTTTGCGGGTGTATATATTCCGAATTAACGGAAAATTTAAAGGAATAAGATGAAAAGAGAAAATAAGTTAATTTTAATATTGGCATTATTTTTAATAATTACTACTTTTTTGGGTTGCAAAAAACCTTCTGCAACTAAAAAAATTTATGTAAACTCAGTTATTTCTTATGATTTAACGGATGCCGAAAAATATTTCAAATGCGAATTTTTTAATGAAAAAGGCGGAAAAGAAGAAAATATCATATACAGAGAAAATATGATTATATCATTATCGCCGGTTAATCAAAACGACAAAAAAAATTTTATACCTTATTTATTGACGGTTGACGGAAAGGAGTATTTTTTTACTTACGAAAACGGTAAATATATAGTTAATATAAGTGTAGCAACTAAAAGTACTGACATTTTTATTAAATTGTTATATAATCAGGTAAAGTTTTCAACTAAGGAACACTCTTCTTTATTCGACGTATATTATCAAGACGAAAACGGAAATAAACTAAATGTAATATCGTTAGGGCAAACGGCTTATTTAACTATAGAAAAAAACGCAAACACGCTTGAAAACGAAAACGAGTGCGTTGTAGGTTTTATAAAGTTTAACAACGAAAAATATTATTCTGATAAACCTAATAAAATTATATTTAAAAAACAAATAACATTTACTAAAAACAGAAACGAAATTAACGTAACTACTTTTGTAAATTCATACGATTACGACCCGATTAGAGCAAAAGAGTTTTATAAAGTAATTATAACGGATAAAAACGGAAACGAAATCGGCTATGCTCCGGAAAGGGAAGAAATAAATATTACCATAAAAAGGAGTTCTACGCCTTTCAGATTAGAAAGATTTTATATTTCCGTAGTGTCGATTAACGGAGAAGTTTTACGCCAAATCGACGAAAACCAATACGTTACTTCTATAACGGTTAAATTCGTTTCTCTAGGTAAAGGTATTAAATGTTCTTTTAAATTTCAACGCGACGACAGAATAATACGGGACGACTAACAATTTAAAAAAAACTAAACCCGAAAGAGTTTTCTTTCGGGTTTAAATTTTGTCTTAAATTAAAATAACAAAACGTTATTTTTTAGTAAGTTTTATTCTTGTCGTTTTTTCGCTAAACATTAAAGTTTTTAATTGCAGAAATAGTAAAATCGTTGCAAGTAAGTTTTTGCGTTAAAGTTTAGATATAATTCTTCCTAAGTTTACGTTTAAAAACGCCTTGTCTATAAAAAGAATTAACGGATAAACGATAAAGAATACTATTAACACCGTAGTAAGTACTGCGGAAGCGTAGTATAAAACGCTTTGCGTTGCGTCGTAAGTTAAGAACTTTGTTTTTCTTCTGAGCATCGTTAAACCTAAAACGAGCAATACCGAAACGACCATACAAGCAAGCGATATAAACGGATAGGGCGACGTGTAAGAAGTTTTAACCGTGTTATCGCCTTTTTCGAGTTTAAAAATCATAAGTCCTGCTTTATTTTCAATAAACGTTGCGTTTTTGCCGTTTATTTTAAGTTTACTGTTTTTTAAAACTACGTTAGATAAATAAACGTACTGATTTTCGCTGGCGTCTTTTATGGTAAAGTTTACGCCCGTTTTCGTTTCGTTATATCTTATAATATGCTGGTCGTAAAGGTTTAAGCCATCTTTTTTGTCTTCATCTTTTTTGTCTTCTTTATAGAATAAATTATTATAAAGCGTTTGCAATTTTACGGGTTCTATTACCATATACTTAATATATTTTTCAACGTCGCTTTTCGTAATAGTTTTGTTTTCGCAAGCTATATTTATTCCCCATCCCGAAGATACAACGCTGTACCCGAACGAAAGTTTGTTGCTTTCGAGCGTTTGTCCGTTTGCGGTTATTTTATAATCGGACGGGAAATCAAATTTAACAAACCATTCTCCCGCAGGGTTTAAAGCGTGCCAAACTGTAAAATGTTCGTCGTATTCAGTAATGTTAAAATCAGGGTATGGCGTAAATAATTCACCTTCTCCGCCTAAAAAAGTATATAAGTTTTGCATACTTTCAAAATAGTCGTCGGTATTTAAATCGGGTAGGGTATCGGAATTAAAGGTGAAACAAGTTGGTAAAGCGTATTTGTTTTCGTAAATATTATAACCGTTATCAAGTGATGTTAATAATTTGTAATATTCTCTTTTTTTAGGATTATTTATGTCGTTTTTATCATCGTTGTCGTTTATCCATAAATACTTTGCACCAAGCAGACAATCGCCTAAAAACGACCTTTTATTTCCCGTGCTGTCAACTCCTACGCAACCTGTAACTTGCGAAATGTAGTTTAAATTGTACGCGGTTTGAAAATTTCGTTTATCTATGTTAGAAGAAAACGCAGAAAATATTTTAACGTTTCTGGCAAACCCTACGTTAGACGTAACGTGTTCCCCGTAATCGGAAATTCTGTAATATTTATAATCTTCTTCGTTTTCTTCTAAGTAATCTGTAAATTCGGTAAAACTGGTATAATTCCCCAATCCCGCTTGATTGCCTTCTATTAAAGTGGAATATATAAATCCCGTTTGACCTAACGCAAATATCGTAAGAATTATCGCGCAAGCTTTAACGTAAATGGCTTTTCTTTTGACTAAAATATATGCTAAAACCGCTAGAATTAGCGCGAGTAAAAATACCCAAGCAATTACGTTAAAACCGCCTTCCGAGTGAGCGTAGTGCGAAGAGAAGTTATTGTCGCTTCTATCGGTGTCTACTATGGTGTATAGCTCGTCCGCTTTATCGAAAATAGTTTTTAAAAGCGTGGTGAAATATATCGTGATAAAAGTAAACAAACATATCGCAACGATAGAAATATAAAAGTTTTTGTTTTTCTTATTTGCCTTTAACGTCCTCACTATTTTAAATGAAGACAGCGTTTGCGAAACGGTTAAGCTTTTTTCTTCTCCCGTTTCGGTATCGGTCGTTTCTTTTACGGGTTCTTCGGGTTCTATGCAATTTATAAATTTAGAATAATCTTTATTTTCGAAAAATAAACAGCAAGTGTAAAGGGAAGCAAATCCGTTTAAAAATCCGAATCTCATTGCATAGTGGTTGTAAGAACCTGCGTTTAGTAGGTAACAGCTACCGTCAATTAAAATAGGAGCTAAAATTATAAGTTCGCCGACTATTAAAAATTTCCCCAGTTTTGTGTGTCTGGATTTAATTATTGCAAGCACGCCGAAGATAAGTAAAAAAGTGTCGGCTAAAATATAGGTTAGTTTTACGAAAGTATGGTCTAAGTCGTTTGATAAACTGTCGTCCAACTGCCCGAATAAACTTACGTTTCTCGACGACTGAGAAGAAGAAATAAGCACGGGTACTAAAACGGGTAAAGCTAAAATTATTGCGTACAATAAACTTACTATCGTATTAGTAACGTGTTTTTTTCTATCCGTTTTTTCGCAAACGATTAAAATATAGAGTATATAAATCGGGAAAATTAAAAACAGTGAAAAACTGCTTATTGAAAAGCAGGTGTAAATCATACACGCTGTGAATATTGCGTGAAGTTTTACGCTTCCCGTATCAATTAGTCTTTTAAATCCCCACGCCACTAACGGCATGTAAATTAAAAAGTCCATCCAGTTGATGTAAGTGTTAGCCGTCCCTACGTATCCGCACACGCTGTACAATAGCGCAATTGAAAAAGCAACTAAAGAATTTATATTAGGAAATCTTTTTTTAATATAAAATAATGCCGAGCAACCTATACACGCTATTTTTAGCGGAAGTACAAAACTCATCGCGTTGTAGGTATTGCCTTTTCCGAACAATAAAATTACTATCGTAAACGGGGATAACGCCATAAAACAAAGGGACTGGAACATATCTACGCCCCCTAGCGAGTCTTTTACGTAGAATAGCGAAGTTTTACCTTCTAAAAAATAATAAAAGTTTTCAAAACTAGGTGCGATTTGCGCTAAATAATCGTAATTTGCAATTGTTTTTTCGCCAAACGGGTATATTTCAAATTGCTTTAATAAGTAAAAGAACAATGCGAATATTACTGCGATAAATAATAGGTAAAGACCGTATTTATCTAAAAATTCGTCAAAATAATTTTTCTTTTTTGCGGTTGTTTCGTTTTTCATCGTTTTTTCCGTTTTTGATATTTATTAAATTTTGTTTATCTTTTTCCTTAATATATAAGCAAAATTCCCTTTTATTTTAACACATTGCTTTTTAAAAATCAACGTTTGCGTTAAAAATCCCTTTATATATAAAGAAAAAGAAATTTTGTTAAACGAGTTTGCTTTTAAACGTTTAAAAAGTAGCAAAATATGAGAGTATTCGCCAAATTTTTCGGTAACTCATTGACAAAAAACGATAAAAAGCTTATAATTGAACGAGTGGTGGCGAAAATGAAATGGTATTCTAACAAAGCTTTAAAATCAATAAGTATATTGCTATATACGAGTATAACTTTGGTGTTATGCTCGTACTTTGCTTTTTATGCGGTGTCGGGGATATATTCGTTTTTCGGTTTTTATAGAAATGTAGGTCGGTTAACTATAATAAGCATTGTTCTTTTATTTGCTTTACTTTTTATTTTCGACGTTATGTCTTACGATTTAAGGCGCGTGGGAATAAACGAATTATTTAAGTTCATAATAATAATTTTAACCCTTTTCGCATTTTGTTTATTCTATAAACTTCTTTTTTTAAAGGGCGTTAAATACACTTGGTGTTTTTTCGTTTACGTTTCTTATTCGGTTTTATTTTTACTGGGGTTTTATTTTAAAAGAATTATAGGGCATTTTCTTTTCTTAAAAGATAAGCATACCGCAACCCGTACTTTAATAGTCGGAGCGGGCGGGGCTTGCAACATTTTACTACAAGAAATTTTTTCTACCGATAAAATTAACATAAATCCCGTTTGTATCGTAGACGACGACCCGAAGAAAAAGGGAATGAGAATAGAAGGGGTAAAGGTAGTAGGCAATACGGACGTGCTTAAAAAAATAGTAGACAAATATTCCGTCCAAATGATTTTAATTGCAATACCGTCCTTGTCAAAAAAACAACTTGCAGGCATTTACGAAAAATGCGTGGCGACTAAAATTCCTGTAAAACAAGTTCCGGGGCTATATCAATTTTTAAGCGGGAAAGCAACTCTTACGGATATTCAAGAAGTAGATTTAAGGGATTTACTAGGCAGAGAACAAATCGTTTGCGACGTAGAAAAAGTTGCCCTATATGTTGAAAATAAGGTTGTTTTGGTTACCGGGGGAGGCGGTTCTATCGGCTCGGAATTATGTAGGCAACTAGCGGTTGTCAACCCTAAAAAGCTTATTATTTTTGATGTAAACGAAAACGGAGTTTACGTTTTACAGCAAGAATTAAGAAAAAAATTCCCCGACTTAGATATAGTTGTGCTAATAGGTAGCGTAAGAGATAAAGGAAGATTAAAAGATGTATTTAAAAAATATAAACCGCAAATAGTATTTCACGCGGCGGCGCACAAACACGTTCCGCTTATGGAAGATTCCCCTAACGAAGCCGTTAAAAACAACGTTTTGGGAACGTATAACGTGGCAAGCGTATCGGACGAGTTCGGTGTAGAAAGATTTTTGCTAATATCTACCGATAAAGCCGTAAATCCGACTAACGTAATGGGCGCAACCAAAAGAATTTGCGAAATGATAATACAAACTTTTGCAAAAAAATCTAAAACGGAATTCGTTGCGGTAAGATTCGGAAACGTTTTAGGTTCTAGCGGTTCGGTAATTCCGCTGTTTAAAAAACAAATAGCGCAGGGCGGTCCCGTTACGGTTACGAGTAGAGAAATAACCAGATTTTTTATGACAATACCGGAAGCGGTAATTCTTGTGTTGCAAGCGGGCGGTTACGCCCGGGGGGGAGAAATTTTCGTTTTGGATATGGGGGAACCCGTAAAAATTTACGATATGGCTGAAAAACTTATAAGATTAAGCGGTTTTGAGCCAAACAAAGATATTGCTATTAAAATTTGCGGATTGCGCCCCGGAGAAAAACTTTACGAAGAAAGACTAATGGACGAAGAAGGTTTACAAAAAACCGAAAACGAACTTATAAGCATAGGCAAGCCCTTAGTTTTCGACGAAGAAGAGTTTATGAAAAATTTAGACGTTTTAATTAAAGAAGCTTATCAAGAAGACGGAGATATAAAACACGAAATTGCAAAAATCGTAACGACTTACGACGTATACGAAAAATAAAAAAATTTCGTTTTTTAAAATAAATAAACTCGTAATAACTTACGGCGTTTTTAAAAAAATATATAAGTATTTTTTGCTTACGAAAAGGAGAATATATGAGTATTTTTAAAGATAAAACTTTGCTTATAACGGGCGGAACGGGTTCTTTCGGGAATGCGGTTTTAAAAAGATTTTTGCAAACAGATATAAAGGAAATAAGAGTATTTTCTCGTGATGAAAAAAAGCAAGACGATATGCGTCACTTATATCAAGCGACTTTTCCCGATTCTTGCAATAAACTTAAATTTTTTATAGGCGACGTAAGAAATTTACAATCTATAAAAGAAGCGTTGTACGGGGTAGATTACGTTTTTAACGCGGCTGCGTTAAAACAAGTTCCGTCTTGCGAATTTTTCCCGATAGAAGCCGTAAGAACCAACGTTTTAGGTACGGATAACACGTTGACCGCTTGTATAGAGTGCGGAGTAAAAAAAGTAGTATGTTTATCGACGGATAAAGCCGCATACCCGATAAATGCGATGGGGATAAGTAAAGCTATGATGGAAAAGGTGTTCGTAGCTAAATCTCGTACCGTTTCTCCCGATAAAACTTTAATTTGCGGAACCAGATACGGCAACGTTTGTTGTTCTAGGGGAAGCGTTATTCCGCTATTTATCGACCAAATTAAACAAGGTTTACCGCTTACGGTAACCGCTCCCGAAATGACGAGATTTATTATGAGTTTGGAAGAAGCGGTAGATTTAGTTTTGTTTGCGTTCGAACATGCGGATTCTGGCGATATACTCGTTCAAAAAGCCCCCGCTTGTACGATAGGAGATTTGGCGCAAGCGGTTAAAGAATTGTTCCACGCGGATAATCCTATAAAAGTAATTGGAATAAGACACGGTGAAAAAATGTACGAAACGCTTTTAACTAACGAAGAGTGTTCAAAGGCGGAAGATATGGGCAATTTTTATAGAGTTCCCTGCGATAAAAGAACGCTTAACTACGATAAATATTTTACGGAAGGCAACGTAAAAAGAGCAAAACTTTCCGAATTTAACTCTAACAATACAACTCAAATGACAAAAGAGCAAGTTAAAGAAAAACTTTTAACGTTACAGTACGTTCAAGAACAGTTAAAGGAAGTAGGACTGTTATAAGGAGAAATATGTCTAAATTAAAACTTATGACGATAATCGGCACTCGTCCCGAAATAATAAGGTTAAGCGAAACCATAAAAAAATGCGATAAGTATTTTGACCAAACGCTCGTGCATACGGGGCAAAATTACGATTACGAATTAAATAAAATTTTCTTTGAAGATTTGGCGTTAAGAAAGCCTAATTGTTATTTAAACGTAGTAGGGCAAAATTTAGGTCAAACTATGGGAAACATAATAGAAAAAACTTACGAACTTATGGTTGAAAAAAAGCCTGACGCGGTTTTGGTACTAGGGGATACTAATTCTTGTTTATCGGCAATAAGCGCAAAAAGATTGCATATTCCCGTATTTCATATGGAAGCGGGCAACCGTTGTTTTGACGAAAACTTACCCGAAGAAACTAACAGAAGAATTGTAGACCACGTTAGCGACGTAAATATGTGTTATTCGGAACACGCGCGTAGGTATCTCGCGAGTGAAGGTCGTCCTAAGCAAAGAACGTTCGTAACGGGTTCGCCTATGGCGGAAGTTTTAAGGGCAAATCTTAAAAAAATTCAGTCTAGCGACGTTTTGGAAAGATTAAATTTAGAAAAGGGTAAATATATTCTTTTATCCGCTCACAGAGAAGAAAATATTGACAAAGAAGAAAACTTTTTTTCTTTAATGAATGCAATAAACGCCTTAGCCGAACAGTATAACGTTCCTATTATATATTCGACTCATCCGAGAAGCAAAAAGTTTATAGAAAAAAGAAATTTCGTATTTCATCCGTTAGTTCGCTCTTTAAAACCGTTTGGATTTTCGGATTATAACCATTTGCAAATAAACGCAAAATGCGTTGTGTCCGATAGCGGAACTTTGCCCGAAGAAAGCGCGTTTTTCCATAGCTTTCCCGCAGTTTGCATAAGAACGTCTACCGAGCGCCCCGAAGCGTTGGATAAAGGCTGTTTTGTTTTGGCAGGGATAAAAACCGAAAGCGTTTTGCAATCGGTAGAAACGGCGATAGAAATGTGGAAGGACGGCGAAGTAGGTTTAAATGTTCCCGATTACACGGAAGATTGTTCGGGAAAAGTGGTAAAAATAATTCAAAGCTATACGCCTATCGTTTTAAAAGACGTTTACGGTATAAAATAAAGGGCAAAACTACGCTTATTAAGGCGTAGTTTTTTTAATTGTATAAAATTTTATAAAAATCATATATAAAACTTGCAAAAATTTATCGTTTTTGATAAAATAGCTAATAGAAATTTATAATTTTTTATATATAAAAAGGCAAAATATGTTTGATTTAAAGGTATTAAAAGAAATAAAAAAGCAAAAAAGAATAACGAACGCTAAATTATCGGAAATAAGCGGAGTTCCGTTGGGAACGGTAAATAAAATTTTTTCGGGTGAAACGTGTTTAAAAATCGATACTTACGAAAAATTAAAAAATGCTCTTACCGAACAAAAAGAACAATTAAACAATAGAGGAACGGTAAAAGTCGGCGCAGTCAATTTTGATATTAAACTTGCCGACGTTAATGAAAACTTAACGCGAGTAAAAAATAAACTTTTAGAATGCAATGCAAAAGGCGTTTCGGTAGTTGTATTTTCGGAGCTGTGTTTAACGGGATATACCATGTCGGATTTGTTTTATCAGTCCGCTCTTTTGTCGAGCGTTGAAAACGCTTTACAAGAATTAAAATTTTTTTCTAAGTCCGTAAATTGCATATTTTTCGTAGGCTCGCCATTAAGGGTTAACGGAAAAATATATAACTGTTCAGTTGCGTTTTGCAATGGTAAAATTTTGGGAATTAACGTAAAAAATTATCTTCCCGACTATAACGAATTTTACGAAGCAAGGGTTTTTTGTCCTTGTCCGCAAGAAAATTTTTACGTAGATTTTTTAGGAGAAAAGGTATTGTTCGGGAATAAAATCGTATATAAAAACTCGCTTTTTCCGTCTATGAAAATCGGCGTTGAAATTTGTGAAGATTTATGGGTTGCAATTCCGCCGTCAACCGTACAAGCGTTAAACGGGGCGACTATTTGCTGTAATTTGTCCGCCAGCGACGAAGTTATCGGAAAAGCCGAATATCGTAGACAAATAGTTTCTACGCAATCCGCAAAAAACTTATGCGCTTACGTTTACAGCGACGCTTGCTATGGTGAATCGACCACCGATTTGGTTTTTGCGGGGCACAATATAATTGCCGAAAACGGGAAAATTTTAAATCAAACCGAGTTATTTTCCGGAAAAGACGCGATTGCGGAAGTAGACGTTGAATTTTTAGAACACGAAAGAAGTAGATTTTTTAAGTACTCGTTTAACGTTCCTAAATGCGACGAGGTGGAATTTGACCTAAAAACGTCAAATTTCGCTCCCGAAAGGAAATACGACAAAACGCCGTTCGTTCCAACCGATAAAGAAAGGCTTGCCGAAAGAGCCGAATTTATTTTGACTATGCAATCTAACGGACTTAAAAGAAGGTTAGAACATACTCATTGCAAACACGCGGTTATAGGAATTTCGGGCGGGCTTGACAGTGCGCTTGCATTGCTCGTAACGGTTAGGGCTTATAAATTGCTCGGAAAAGACCCCAAAGATATTTTGGCTGTAACTATGCCCTGTTTCGGAACTACCACTAGAACGAAAAACAACGCTATTAAACTAACCGAACTTTTAGGGGTAACTTTAAAAGAAGTAGATATTAAAGAAAGCGTTTTAAAGCATTTTTTAGATATCGGGCAAGACGAAAGCGTTACCGACGTAACGTACGAAAATTGTCAGGCAAGGGAAAGAACTCAGGTTTTGTTCGATATAGCTAATAAAAACGGCGGAATAGTAATAGGAACGGGAGATTTAAGCGAACTTGCGTTAGGGTGGGCAACGTATAACGGCGACCACATGTCAAGTTATGCGGTAAACGTATCCATACCTAAAACGCTTGTAAGGCATTTAGTCGCATACGAAGCTCAAAAGTACGGAAAAGAAATAGGCAACGTTTTAACGGACATACTTTTAACTCCCGTAAGTCCCGAACTTATCCCTGCCGAAAACGATAAAATTAAGCAAAAAACCGAAGATTTAGTAGGTCCTTATATTTTACACGACTTTTTCTTGTATTATTTTTTAAGGGCGGGATTTTCTCCCAAAAAAATATTCGAAATAGCGTTAGATACGTTTAAAGACGAGTTCGACGCTAAGACTATTTTAAAGTGGTTGGAAATATTTATTAAAAGGTTTTTCTCTCAACAATTTAAAAGGTCGTGTATTCCGGACGGCGTAAAGGTTGGAACGGTAACTTTGTCCCCGCGTGGCGACTGGCGTATGCCTAGCGACGCAAACGCAACGGTTTGGTTAGATAGCTTAGCCGAACTAAAAAACAGATACGGATGTTAATCTGTTTTTTTTGGTTTAATTTTTTTTACAAAACGACGCAGTCTAAACGATTGCGTCGCATATATTTTTTTATACGTCTATATAATTATTATATGAGTATTTTTTAAAACATCGTATAAATATTGTTGATTTTTTTTGTTTTTTTGATATAATGGTAAGGTTGGATACTGTTCGAATTTTTTAAAGTATATATTATAAATAGTAATTTATGTAGATTTTCAAAATTTTGCTTATAGGAGTATTTATTTTAAAACTCGTTGTATTAAATTGATTAATTTAATTTACGTCGATTTTATCTTAGATAAAAAACTATTGCAAAATTTATTTAATAAAATTTGGATTAAAATTAATATTTTTTAGTATGGTTTAAGAATTATGATTTACGGTTAAGATAATAAGGAGAAATTTATGGAAGATATACAAGAAATTACTTACGATTATCCTTTAATTGCGTTAAAAGGATTAGTAGTGTTACCGGATAACCGAGTCAGCATAGAAGTCGGAAGACAAGCTTCCGTCAACGCGGTGAACGTGGCTTTGGAAAGGGATAAATATATAGTTGTCGTCGCGCAAAAAGACCCGAATTTAGAAATGCCTAAATACGACGATTTATATAGCGTAGGGGTATTATGCTCGATTAAAGAATGTATAAATTTATCAAACGGTACGAAAAGAATTATGTTAGAAGCTTTAAAAAGGGTAAAAATCGAATCTTTTAACGATTCAGGCGAAATGACGTTCGTAACGGTAAAAGAATTAGAGTTCGAAGGCGAAATTGATAACGAAACCGCTATTTTGTGCAAAATGATTAGTCAACAGTTTTCGGATTTGGTAGACCTTCAAAAGAAAAGAAATCCAAAATTGGAATATTTAAAGAGTATTACGGAATGTAGTCATGCGTACTGTAATATAATAACTTTTAACGTTCCTATGACGGAAATTCAAAAGCAAGAAATTTTAGAAACCGACAATTTAAACGATAGACTTTTATTGTTGTTAAAAAGAATAAAAGCTTTAAACGAGTTTGTAGAAGTCGAACAGAAAATAGCCGAAAAAGTAAAAGATAGTATGGATAAAAGCCAAAAAGAATACTATTTAAGGGAACAATTAAAAGCAATTCACAACGAGCTTGGGGACGACGAAAACGAAATAGAAGGGTTAAGAACGCAAATATTAGCAAAAAAAATGCCGAAAGAAGTAGAAGAAAAGGCGTTAAAAGAATTATCGAGAATGTCTAGAATGAATTCTTCTTCCCCCGACTACACTGTTTTAAGGGGATATTTAGACTGGATAATAGATTTACCTTTTAATTGCGTCGGAGACGATTGCGATATTAAATACGCTAAAAGCGTACTTGAAAAAGAACATTACGGTCTTGAAAAAGTTAAGGATAGAATATTAGAATATCTTGCCGTATACAAATTAACGGGTAAGCTAAACGGACCTATTATTTGTTTAGTAGGACCGCCGGGGGTAGGTAAAACGTCTATCGCGGGTTCTATAGCAAGGGCGTTAAACAGAAATTTTGTAAGAATGAGTTTGGGCGGAGTTAAAGACGAAGCCGAAATCAGAGGGCATAGAAAAACTTACATAGGCGCAATGCCGGGTAGAATAATTTTCGGTCTTAAAGAAGCGAAATGTGCGAATCCCGTATTTTTGCTTGACGAAATAGATAAAATATCCAGCGATTTAAGGGGCGACCCCGCAAGCGCGTTGTTAGAAGTTTTAGACCCCGAACAAAATTCCACGTTTAGGGACAGATATTTAGAAATTCCTTACGATTTGTCTAAGGTTATGTTCGTAACTACGGCAAACAGTTTGGATACTATACCTCAACCGCTACTCGACAGAATGGAAGTTCTTACCATTTCGGGATATACTTATCAAGAAAAAGAAGAAATAGCAAAGCGTTATTTAATTCCAAAACAAATAGAAGTAAACGGATTAAACGATAATTTAATTCACTTTACGGACGAAGGAATTAAACTTATAATAGAAGGTTATACCAAAGAAGCGGGAGTAAGAAATCTTGAAAGAGAAATCGCTTCCGTTTGCAGAAAAGTTGCAACCGAATATTCTTTAAATAAAAAAGATAAAAAGAGAAAAATAGACGAAAAAGCCGTAATCAAATATTTAGGAAACGTTAAATTTAAACCCGACGAAAAAGTTGAAACCAACGATATCGGCGTTGCAACGGGACTTGCGTGGACGCAGGTAGGCGGAACTACGCTTTCGATAGAAGTAAACGTTATGGAAGGCAAAGGCGATTTAATTTTAACGGGTAAACTCGGCGAAGTTATGCAAGAAAGCGCTAAAACGGCGTTTTCGTATATAAAAAGCAACGCGCAAAAGTACGGAATAAAAGAAGACGCGTTTACAAAACACGATATACACGTTCACGTTCCCGAAGGGGCTACCCCTAAAGACGGACCTAGCGCGGGTATCACGCTAGCAACGGCAATTTTATCGGCTTTAACGGGTAGAAAAGTTAGAAACGACGTATCTATGACGGGCGAAATAACTTTACGCGGAAGAGTTCTTGCTATAGGCGGGTTAAAGGAAAAAGCTTTGGCGTCTTATAAAATAGGCGTTAAAAATATCATTATTCCTAAGGCAAACGAAAAAGATATAGAAGAAATTCCCGATTGTATTGCTTCCGAACTCAATTTTATTCCCGTAAAAGACTACGACGAAGTTTACAAAAACGCATTCGTAAACGACTAAACGGGGGTAAAAATGAAAATAGTCAAGGCGGAATTTATTACGTCGGCAAAAACGGGCGCGCAGTTTATAAAAACCGATAAACCCGTAATTGCCGTATGCGGAAAATCCAACGTCGGTAAAAGCTCGTTTATAAATATGCTTGCAAACCAAAAAAAGCTTGCAAGAACGAGCAATACACCGGGGAGAACAAGGCTTGTCAATTATTTCGATTTCGGTCAGTTTATTTTAGCGGATTTACCGGGTTACGGTTTTGCAAAAGTCAGCAAGGAAGAAAAAATCAGTTGGGCTAAGACCGTAGAAGAATTTTTTTCTTGCGGGCAAATAGTTCACGCGCTTTCTTTAATCGACGTAAGGCATAATCCCACGCAAGACGATTGCGATTTAATTAGATACTTTCACCAAACGCTTACTCCGTTTTCGGTAATAGCTACCAAATGCGATAAGCTAGGTAAATCTAAAATCAAACCGCAACTTAAAGTTTTGGCGGACTATTTAAGAATGGGTAGCGCAAATATTATAGGCGTGTCTAGCGAAAACGGTTACGGGAAAGATGCGGTTTTAGCATTACTTGACCACGTTTTAAAAGTTAATAAAGAGCAAAAAGAAAATACGGATACTTGTTTAGAAGTTGACGAAATAGACGAATAATACTTTATTGTAAAACATAAAATAAAGTATGAATTTACGTTTTGCGCTTTGCAACAAACAATTAAAAATAGTAAAAATATTATTTTATAATATATATTTAGAACGTTTAGGCTTGTCCCCGAACGTTCTTTGTTTTTTGCCTTTTAAGACAAAAAAAATAAATTGCGTAGTAGCAAGCGGTAAGGTAATCGTTTTAGAAAACGAAGTTGCTGAAAAGGTGATGGTAGAATATGTTTGAATACTATTTAACGGGTAACGCCAACAGCGGAAAAACAACGTTATATAACGCATTATGTAAAGTAGACGAAAAAACGGGAAACTGGCACGGAGTAACTGCCGTGGTAAAAAAGTCAGGCTATATGTTCGATAACGAAAGATTTTTAGTAAGCGATTTGCCGGGAATCTATTCTTTAAATCCCGTTTCGTTAGAAGAGAAGAACAGCGTTGACGCAATAAAAAGCGTAAAAAAACAACTGATTATCGTTGTGATTGATATAAATTCTCTACAAAGCGGAATAAAGTTATGTAAGGACTTATTAAAAGAAAATCTGAAATTTACGGTGATATTAACTAAAACGCAAAGGAAAAAAATGAGCTTAATAAACAAGTGCGAACGCATTTTTGGAATTAAATGTTTTTGCGTAAACGCGTACGATAGAAAGTCGGTTAAAGCGTTTAAAGAAAGCGTAAAAAATTTACCTATCGTAAAAGAAATAAAAGACGAAGAAATAGAACAAGACAATTTTAATCCCGTAGATAAAATATTTTTAAATTCTTTTTTTAACTTACTTTTTTTTGTTATATTTTCATGTGGTGCATTATATTGCTCGATAGGTAAATATTCGTTAGGAAGTTTTTTATCGGATAAATTAAACGCTCAAACAGAAAAATTTTCCGTTGGGGCGTATGAGTTTTTAAACGGCAGAGTTACGAAATTAGTTAAAAAAATTATTGTTAAAGGCGTAATAGAAGGGGTAGGTAGCGTACTTAGCTTTATACCGCAAATATTTATTCTTAACTTATTTATTTCTTTATATGAAGAAAGCGGATTTGCCGAGCGTACTTCTTGTTGCGTAGGCGTAAGCTTATCAAAACTAGGCTTAGGCGTAAAATGTTTGTTTCCGCTTGTGTCCGGGCTTACTTGTACAGGGTTATCGTGCGAACTATGCAACAGTTGCGAAAACGAAAAAATTAAAAAAAGGACTATGGATTGTTTGTCTTTCGTGCCGTGTTCGGCAAAAAACGCAACGCTTATATATTTATGTAAGATTTTTTTCGATAAACACTTTATCGCGGTAATTTCGCTATACGTTTTGCAAATTTTTATAATTGTTTTCCTTGCCGTAACTTTAAAATTTATCTACGGCGTGCAAAGGCAACCGCTCATTAAAGAGTTAGATTGTTTGCGTTTTCCGCCAGTAAGTTTTATTTTTAAAAAGAGTTTTAAGGCGGTGGGCGATTTCGTAAAAAAAGTAGGAATTATAATTACTTTAATTTCCGTATCTTTAACCTTATTTACGGCGGTCAACGCAAATTTTAGTTTTTGTGAAAATTTATCGGAAAGTATGCTAGCTTTCGTTGCTAAAAAAATAAGTTTTGTTTTCTATCCTTTGGGGATATACGATTGGCGTTACAGCGTGGGCGCGATATGCGGAATTTTTGCCAAAGAAGGCGTAATAGGCGCGTGTTCTTCTTTAAATTTATCAAGAGCGGGTTTAAGTTTTGCTTCGCGTTTTTCTTACTGCGTGTTTATTTCGTTATATTCGCCTTGTTTCGTTGCGCTTGCTTATTTTAAAAAGCAAAGTGATTTTGCTTTTTCTTTAAAAATATTTATAAGAAATACCTTAATCGGATATATAGGCGGATTTTTATGCTATAAAACGTTAAATAAAAATTATTTATCGTTGATTATTTTCTTAATCGCTGTTATAATATTTACAGCGGTGTTATATGGAATTAAAAAGCGTAACGGTAGAAAAACAAGGGTTAATTTCGGAAATAGCTCTTCGTCAAGGAATAGGGTTTAATCAGATAAAAAAGATTTTACGTAAAAAAGACGTAAAGGTAAACGGTGTGAGAACCAATAAAGATATTTGCGTAAATAAAGGCGATAAGCTCGATTTCTATTTGGAAGAAATTAAAAAAGATTTATCAGTTTTATATCAAGACGAAAATTTAATAGTTTGCAATAAAGAGCAGGGAATTGAATCGGTAGATTTTTACGAAATGGTAAAACAAAAATTTCCTACCGCGATTTTTACGCATAGGTTAGATAGAAATACGGGCGGACTTATAATTTTCGCTTTAAACGCCACCGCGTACGACGAACTTTTTAAAGCTTTAAAGCAAAGAACAATCGAAAAGTATTACCTTGCCAAAGTATACGGAAAAATGCCAAAGCAACAGCAAGCCTTAACGGCTTATTGTAAAAAGGACGCAAAAAATTCTTTCGTAAAAGTTTATCCCGATTATAAAGCGGGAAGATTAAAAATCGTAACCGAATATAAGGTTTTAAATTTTGACGGAGAAAATAGTTTGCTTGAAGTTAAACTCGTTACGGGAAGAACGCACCAAATAAGGTGTCATTTGGCGTTTGTGGGTAATTTTATTTTGGGTGACGGAAAATACGGTAAAGAAGAAATAAATAAAAAATATAAATACAAGTATCAACAGTTGTTTGCGTATAAAATAATTTTTAATTTTGAAAGAAACTCGATGCTTGAATACTTAAACGGAAAAGAAATAAAATTGCAAATCGGTTTGTAAGATTTTAAATAATTTTATTGTAATATTTTAAAATAAATACGGCTTTCGGGCTAGCCCGAAAGCCGTAAATTTTAACGTAAACGATTTTATTTTAATAAGTTAATTATACTTGCAAACGTTTTTAAAATTACTGGTTTATTTCAAATTCCTTTTGACTTAAAGGTTTGGCGATAATCGTTTCGTTTGCGGAGTAAATTACGCTTCCCGGTCTTGACGACGGCGGTTTTTTAACGTACTTAATTAAAGTGTAGTCGATTTCTGTTTTATCGCTAAATCTATTTTCGCTATAGTAGGCGCAAAGGCTTGCACAAAAATATTTTAAATTATCGGTAAATTCCTTTCCTTCGTATTTTGCGACAACGAACGGAGAGTGATAGTTTTTTGCGTGAAACCACAAATCTTTTCCCTTACTGTCTTCCCTTAATAAATCGTTTGAAACGTTGTTTTTACCCATTCGTATTAAAAATCCCTGATAGGAAAAATATTTAAAAGGCTCGCTTTTTTTAGGCTTTTCTTTTTGCGGAATAAGTTTTTGTATTTGCATTTCGCTTTCCACGTCTTTTAAAGACGAAATATTTTCGCAAGCTATTATTTCCGATTTTACCGAATTAAAATATTTAATTTCGTCTTGAATTTCGGATAAATTTTTTTGCGCATATTTTATCGCCGTTTTCTGTTTATTGTATTTTTTGAAATATTTTTCCGCGTTTTGAGCGGGGGGTAATTTTTCGTCTAAATCAATTTTAATTTGCGTTTGGTCGTAGTAGTTTAATAATACAACTTGTTTATCGCCTTTTTTTATTTGATAAACGTTTGCAAGAATTAGTTCCCCTTTAATTCTGTTTTGTTCGAATTTTTCGCTATTTTCAATCGTTTCAAAAATTGCATCTTGCTTTTTTTCCGCTTTTTTTAAATGTGAAGAAATTTTAGCTAGCAAAGAATTCTTTTTTAAAGAAAAATCTTTTTCGCTTTCCGATTTATCAAAAAAATCCTTTTGGCAAATAAGCAAATCTTCGTAAAAGGTTTTTTCTTGCTCGCTAAAATAAGTTAAATCGCAACAAGAAAAATCCGTAAAATTTTGAGAAGTAATAATGCAAGGTTTTATTTCGCAATTTCTTAAAAAATCAGCAAAATTTTCGTAAAAATTTTCAACTGAAATAATTTTGGAAAACCTATGAGCGATTTCTTGCGAAGTCGTTACCGATAGCCCCGAAAAATTTTTAAATAAATAATCGCCTAAATTTTCACCGTTATATTTTTCAAGAATTTCTAACGCTTTTTCTTTGTCGAACGGGTCTATTTTATCTTGTTTTTTAGGTAAAGTATAAGTTAATCCCGTAAAAAGCGGTCTTACCGAATTTACTTCTAGCGTTGTGTTTTTTAAAGTGCCTAAAATCGTAGAATTTTCGCATAAAATAACGTTTGAATATTTGCCCATTATTTCAACGTAAAGCTTTTTTTCGCTTTTTTCAAACAGTTCGTTTTTATTTTCTATCGTAATTTCTACAATCCTTTCCCAACCTAATTGTTTTATATTTTTAATTTCTCCGCCTGATAGGTGTTTTCTAAGTAACATACAAAAATTAGGCGCGACTAGAGGATTTGTTTTATTTAGGTCGGTTAAAGCGATTCTCGCGTATTTTGCATGCGCGCTTATAACTAATTTTAAGGTTTTTCCACAGCAGTAAACCGATAAAGTAATTTCTTCTTTATTAGGTTGGTTTACCTTATTTATTTTTGCACCCGTTAAAAGTTCGTTTAATTTATTAACGGTTTTGCTTATGTTAAAAGCGTCTAACGCCATAGTTTTTTCCCTACCTAGCGGTTTTTTTCGCGTAGAATAAATTTTCGACTAACGCTATTATATATATAATTCGTAAAAAAGTAAAATAAATAACGAAAAAGAGTAAAAAATGCTTTTCATTTTTATATTTATGTGATAGAATGGTATAGCGATTTGCAAAAAAATCGAGAAACAGGAGCATAAAATGAAGTACACTTTTAAAAACGGTGAAAAAAGCACGGTTGTAGCAAAAATAACATTAGATTCAAAAGAATGGGCGGACGCAATAACGGAAGCGTATAATAAAAATAAAGGTAAATTCAATATTCACGGATTTCGTAAAGGACACGCTCCCAAACACGTTATAGAACAATTATACGGTAAGGGCGTATTTTTCGAAGACGCGGTAAATATCGCTTTACCCAAATATTACGAAGAATTTTTATCCAAAGAAAAGTCTATCGAAGATATAGACCGTCCCGACGTTGAAATCGACAAGCTTGACGACAACGGCGTAACGTTCAGTTTAACTATCCCCGTAAAACCCGAAGTTAAGCTCGGCGCGTATACGGGTATAAATATCGAAAAAGTTGTGTATAATGTTACGGAAGACGACGTAAATAAAGAATTAGAAAGACTAAGAGAAAGAAATTCGAGAGAAGTTTCCGTTACCGACAGACCTTGTAAAGACGGGGATATAACGGTAATAGATTACTGTGGAAAAATAGACGGAGTAGAATTTGCGGGCGGAAAAGCCGAAAAGCAAACGTTGGTTTTAGGAAGCAAGACTTTTATTCCCGGATTCGAAGAACAAGTCGTAGGAATGAATATCGGAGAAGAAAAAGACATTAACGTTAAATTCCCCGACGATTATCCTTCGGAAGAAGTAAAGGGCAAAGAAGCCGTATTTACCGTTAAATTACACGAAATAAAAGTTAAAGAACTCCCCGAAGTTACCGATGAATTCATTAAAGAAGCTACGGGAGAAGAAAACTTAGAAGCGTGGAAAGTTAAAACGATTGAAAAACTTAAAAAAGCAAACGATGCGAGAGCGAATAACGAAACCGAAGATAAGTTGATTGTTGCCATTTCGGACGCTACGGAAGTTGATATTCCCAGAGCTATGATTGAAAGACAAATAGATTATTTTATACAAGAAACCGAGTATAGAATGATGTATCAAGGATTAAAGTTAGAAGATTATCTTAAATATTTAGGACAAAGCATGGAAGAATACCGCAAAGGTTATGAAGAAGTCGCTTTAAAGAGAGTTAAACAACAATTAGTCGTAGAAGAGATAATCAAAAAGGAAAACATCACTGCCAGTCAAGAAGAAATAGACGCGAAGGTTGCCGAACAAGCAAAATCGGTCGGAAAAGAAGTGGAAGAATATAAAAAATCTATGGACCCGAGACAGTTCCAATATATAGAACATTCTATTATAGTAGAAAAATTGTTCGACTTCTTAAAGGCTAACAACAATATCGCTTAATTATTTACTAAGGAAAGTTTGCGGAAGGAATTCTGCAAACTTTTGTTTTCAAAAATTATTTATAGGAGTAAAAATGGTTAAAAATTATATACCTACCGTAATTGACCAGTCGGACAGGGGCGAAAGAGTATACGACATTTATTCGAGATTGTTAGAAGACAGGGTTATATTTATCGCCGACGAAATAGATATGCAACTTGCAAATTCCGTAGTGGCGCAACTTTTATATCTGGAATCCAAAGATTCCACTAAAGATATAGCTATGTATATAAACTCGCCGGGCGGTTTAGTTACTGCGGGAATGGCAATTTACGACACTATGAGATATATCAAGTGCGACGTATGCACTATTTGTATAGGAATGGCAGCTTCTATGGGGGCGTTTTTACTTGCGGGCGGAACGAAAGGCAAACGTTTTGCTTTAAAAAACGCGGAAATAATGATTCATCAACCTTTAGGCGGAGCGCAAGGTCAAGCAAGCGATATTTCTATTCAAGCGGAACAAATATTAAAAACTAAAAAGAAATTAAACACGATTTTAGCCGAAAATACGGGAAAACCCTACGAACAAGTAGAGAAAGATACCGACAGAGATAATTATATGACGACGGAAGAAGCGTTAAATTACGGCATAATTGACGGAATTTACGATAAGAGATAAAAACGTAAAGGAGTTAATATGAATAATTTGAAAAATACAGAACGATGTATCAAATGTTCTTTTTGCAATAAAGAAGAAGACGCCGTAAGGCAATTGGTTGCAGGTCCTAACGGGTTGTTTATATGCGACGAATGTATTTCCGCATGCCAAGAAGAACTCGATTTAAACAATAAATTTAAAGAAGAAACGGAACTTAATTTATTAAAACCCAATCAAATAAAAGAAGAGCTCGACAAATACGTAATAGGACAGGAAAAAGCCAAAAAAGTTTTGTCGGTAGCGGTATATAATCATTATAAAAGGGTTCGTTTACTAAGTGAAAACGAAAAAAACAATACCGAAATCGAAAAGAGCAACATACTTTTATTAGGGCCAACGGGTAGCGGGAAAACGTTGCTTGCCAGAACGCTTGCTAAAATTTTAAACGTACCTTTTGCGGTTGCGGACGCAACTACTTTAACGGAAGCGGGATACGTCGGGGAAGACGTTGAAAATATTTTGTTAAAGCTAATACAAAACGCCGATTACGACGTTTCAAGAGCAGAAAAAGGTATTATATATATCGACGAAATAGATAAAATTGCAAGAAAAAGCGAAAACACTTCTATTACGAGAGATGTTTCGGGAGAAGGCGTTCAACAAGCGTTACTTAAAATTATAGAGTCAACCGTAGCGTCCGTTCCACCGCAAGGCGGAAGAAAACACCCCCAACAAGAAGTTATTAAAATAGATACCACAAACATATTGTTTATATGCGGGGGAGCGTTTGTCGGAATAGATAAAATCATTGCTAAACGCAAAAGTTCTTACGGAATGGGATTTGGTACAAGTATAGACTTAAAAAACGAAAAAGAAAGCAATTTACTTGAAGATTTACAACCACAAGATTTAACAAACTTCGGTCTTATTCCCGAACTTGTCGGCAGAATTCCGATTACGGTTTCTTTAAACGCGTTAACGGAAGAAGCGTTGGTTTCCATTATGACCGAACCTAAAAACGCGCTCATTAAACAATACTCTAAACTGTTTGAAGTAGACGGGGTAAATCTTACCGTTAAGGACGAAGCCGTTAAAGCCATTGCGCATAAAGCGATAGAGCTAAAGACGGGAGCAAGGGGACTTAGAACCATATTTGAAAACTTAATGTTAGATTGTATGTACGACGTACCTTCGGATGAAACGGTAGAAGAAGTCGTAATAGACAAAGACGTTGTAGAAGGTAAAGAAAAACCAAAAATAGTTCATAAAGAAATAGCTTAATTAAATCTAAGCGAGAAAGGGTTAGTTTTTTGAAATAATCCAAAAATAAGGGACATTGTATAGTTAAAAGCAATGTTCCTTTTTATGTGTTTTTTCAAAATATTCGGTTAAGTTTTTACTTTTGATAAATATAAAACAATATAATCAAAAACATCCTTTTATTTTATTGCTTAATTTATGTTTTTTATTATACAATAATTGTAGTTATTTAAAATATTTTGTCATGTTTAATAAAATTATAATAATTTATGTTAATTCTTTATTTTTTTTAATAGATATGTTAATATTTTTTCGGAAGGTAAATTATGAGTAAAATATATAAACACTACAAACAAAGATTGATAGAAATTAGTGGTAAAAATAGAAGTCTTTATTCTAAAAGGGTTACCAATAAATTTAGCTATGACTTAGGTAACTTGTTTGCAAAAGACGAAAAAATTGCCGATTCACTGATAGACTTTTTATGGTCGGGTAAAAAACTGGAATTTGAAGTTATCGGAAAAGACAGAAAAGATTTTATATACAAAAAAATAAACGTAGAAAAAAAATTGTCAAAATATAAGACTACTTACGTAAACGAATCCGGCGAAGAAAAAACCGACTATTTAAAGATAGAAAGAGCTAAAAATCAAGAACTAAAACGTGCTATGATTCACGAAATTAATTGTTTAAAGCAGTTAAAACGTGAGATAGAAGAGTTTGAGCGTGAAACTGGCAGATACGAACTTTATGTCGGCTATCCGTTTGTAGAAGGATATATCGGAAAAGACCTTGAAGTCAGAGCGCCGTTAATATTATTTTCGATTACTGTCAATATTGAAAACGACACCACGGCAACTATTGAGTTGTTGTCCGACGAACCTATTAAACTTAATAAAGTATTGTTGTTTGCATATGCCACACAAAAACATTTAAATATAGATGACCTAGAAACCGAGTTCGACAACTTAAAATCTTGCGGATTTAAAAAAGTCGAAGACGTTATCGATTATTTAAAAAAATTTGATATTAACGTCAGATATTCTAAACAAACGGAGTTTGTACCGTTCGAACCCGTTACAAAAGTAAAATATAAAAGCCTGGAAGTAAAAAATTATTGCGTTATGGGTAGATTTCCAATGACCAATAGCATATATAACGACTACGAAGTTTTGGAAAAGAAACAGCTTACTACTCCTGCTATAGAAGAACTTTTGTTTACGAAACAACCAAAAAAGAGTAAGAAAATATCTACGGATATTTTTCCGATTAGTTTTTTGGACTATGCCCAACAACAGACAATTAAAAACCTTAATAAAAACTTTAACATGGTTATTTACGGGCCACCGGGAACAGGTAAAAGTCAAACCATAGTTAACGTTATAACCGACGCTCTTACAAAGGGTAAAAAAGTTTTGGTCGTAAGTCAAAAAAAGGCGGCGCTCGACGTTGTTTATAATCGTCTTGCAACACTTAATCAAAAAGCAATTATAATAGCAGACAGCGATAAAGCCAAATCCGAATTTTATCAAAAAGCAAAACAAGAACATGAAGCTATAATGCAAATCGAAGGAACTGCATTTTTAGATAAATTCCATGAATTACAAAATCAAATCGATAATGAAAGTGCCGAACTCGATACCATTAATAACATTTTGTTTGAACAACAACCCTTCGGATTGACTTTACAACAGATGTATGCCAATAGCGAAATTATCGGTAAACATAGCAAAGATTATGCTATTTATAAAAATATGTTTCAAACAAAAGAGCTTATGGATATGGACTTTAACGAAATAACCGAAGCGCAAAAACTTATTAAAGACAAGAAAAAAGACGATTTGTACTATAAATTTTTAGAAAAAAAACAAATCAATCCTTTAATTGATTATATAAAGAGCGATATCGATATACATACGTTAAATCAAGCCCAAAATCTTATTAAAAGCGTGGCGTCCAATAAATTTATTCCGTTTGATATGACCAAACGTCCTTATGCAAGAGATTTATTAAGTTATTACCTAGAACACACCGATAGCGAAAATATTAATTACCGTCCTTTAACAAAATTTATAGCCACAACACAATACCCGTCATTATATTCTAAACTTAACGTAAGCCATGTTGTATTGCCGATGTATCCGTTTGTAAAACATAAGGTTAATAAGATAGAAAAGGAAATCGAAAGCACGTTTAACGACACCTTAGAAGACCTTAAACAATATATTGCAGGTTATGAAGTATTGAAAAAAGTGTTAGAACCCAAAGGGTACTTGTTAACGCTGGATAATATTGTATCGGGTAATACAATGTACTTAAAAATGTTAGGCAAAGCATTAAGCGATTACGTTGAAATTAGGGATATCAATATATGCTTAAACGAACTTACGGAGTCTGAAAAATCTATTTTAAAGTTTGCTTATAAAAACAGTGACAACTATAAGGGTTTTAAATATATAGTTAATAAGATAACCGTATTTAGAACTTACAATGAAATTATTAGTTTAGAAAATAAACATAAAGAAGAACTTTCAAAACTTGCAGATTTTGTTAATATTCGCAATAGAATTATTAGTTTAAAAGGCGAACAACTAACATTTAACAAGCAATTATGTTATGAGAAAAATGCTAACGAATACAAAGAATACTTTTACCGAAATCCGGAAAACAGCAAAAATTTTTTGTATCAAATATCGAAACAACAAAATTTATGGCCTATAAGAAAATGCATGCAGGTATATAAAGATTATTTGTTAAAATTATTCCCGTGTTTCTTATTAAGTCCGGAAATTGCAAGTCAAATTTTACCGCTTGAACGTGAAATGTTTGACTACGTGGTATTTGACGAAGCGTCACAAGTATTTGTCGAAAACACTCTTCCGTGTATTTATCGCGGTAAACATATAATCGTTGCCGGCGACAGCAAACAATTAAGACCGACGGCGACCTTTTTAAAACGTTATATGGGGAACGAAGATTTAGACGATTTAGACTATTCTACCCAAGCGGCTTTGGAAGTAGAGAGTTTACTAGACCTTGCTACAAGCAGATATTTTAGTAGCAACCTTACTTACCATTATCGTAGCAGAAGCGAATCTTTAATTAATTTCAGTAACTATGCTTTTTACGGTAAGAAATTACAAATTGCTCCGGATATTTCCAAAAATAATAAAGAAAGTCCTATTGAACGTATCAAAGTCGATGGCAGGTGGATAGGTGCTAAAAACGAGAAAGAAGCCCAAACCGTAACCAACTTACTTGCAAAATTGTTAAAAAATAAAAAACGTACGGGTACTATCGGTATTATTACTTTTAATATCGAGCAAGAAAATGCTATTGAAGACGCAATAGATAAGTTGGAAAGACAAGATCCTGAGTTTAAAATGGCGTTACTGTTAGAACGAAACAGAAAAGAAAATGGCGAAGACGTAAGTTTGTTTATTAAAAACCTAGAAAACGTACAGGGCGACGAACGTGATATAATTATATTCTCTACGGGATATGCTCAAAACGAATACGGCAAGGTTGTCGCAAGATTCGGTTCACTTTCAAACGAAGGCGGAGAAAATCGTTTAAACGTTGCTATTACCAGAGCAAAACAAAAAATATATATCGTTACAAGTATCGAACCGGAAGAACTTAACGTTGCCGGCACTAAAAATATGGGACCGAAACTGTTTAAGGAATATCTAAAATATGTTAGAGCGGTTGCAAGCGGGAACAAAGTAGAAACGTCGATTATTTTGGACAATCTATTACCGGACAAGCAATTGCAAGGCGATGACTTAAACGGTAAAATGGCTAGCGAAATTGAAAAGTTACTGGAAGAAGAAGGTTATAAGGTAGAAAGAAATATCGGTAATGCCGACTACAAACTTCCTTTGGCAATTTACAATAAGCGTAAAGATAAATATATTTTGGGTATAGAATTCGATTATTCGGCAAAAGACAGTAGCGAAAGCGTCCTAGAAAGAGACGTATATCACCCGACGTTTATGCAAAGTCGCGGTTGGAATATTTACAGAGTATGGAGTAGGGATTGGTGGTTAAATAAAAATAAAGTTATAAATGCAATCAAAAAAGAAATCGATAAAATCGAGGAGTTGTCAAACTAAGCGCAACATTTAAAAATTTAAATAAGCTTACAATTTTTTCGGTAATATAAAGCTTTTTAGTTCCGGCGTTAATTAACGCCGGACTTTTTTATTTAAAGTCGTAATTTATTTTTGCTGTCGTAATTTAAGGGTTTATTGTAAAGTTGCGTCAAAAAAGCTTAAAAAACTAGTAAAAATCAGCGTAAAATTTTGATTTTTTTAAAGAATATTTAGGTTTAATAAAGCTAATAATCGTTTAATATTAAATAAATATAAAATTCTATTATATTTAATCCCTTGCAAAATGATATTAAAAATGTTAAAATATTCGTATATTTTGCATTAGGAGAAGTATATGGCAAACGATAATCAATTTGTAAAAGAAATAGCCGATATAAAAAAAGATTTTCCAAAGTGGTACACGGACGTTGTAATTAAAACTCAGTTGTGCGACTACGGTCCCGTTAAAGGCACAATGGTAATTCGTCCGTACGGGTACGCTATTTGGGAAATAATTCAAAAAGAAATGGACAAACGCTTTGCGAAAAAAGGCGTTAAAAACGCGTATTTTCCCATGCTTATACCCGAAAGTTTTTTAAAAAAAGAAGCCGAACACGTAGAAGGTTTTGCTCCCGAAGTAGCGGTAGTAACGTATGCGGGAGGGGAAGAACTTGCGGAAAAACTAATAATTCGTCCTACAAGCGAAACCATTATAGGAAGTATGTATTCTAAATGGATGCAATCTTATAGAGATTTACCTATTTTAATAAATCAGTGGTGTAACGTAGTGCGTTGGGAAAAAACCACCAGACCTTTTTTAAGAACAAGCGAATTTTTGTGGCAAGAAGGACATACCGTACACGCAACTGCGGAAGAAGCGGAAGACTATACTCAACAAATGCTACAAGTATATAAAGAATTTGCGGAAGAAGTTTTGGCAATTCCCGTAATAACGGGTAAAAAGACCGAAAAAGAAAAATTCGCGGGAGCTGTAGCCACTTACGGAATGGAAGCTATGATGCTTGACGGCAAGAGTTTACAAGCGGGAACGAGCCATTATTTAGGACAAAACTTTGCAAAATCTTTCGATATGAAATTTTTGGATAAAGACAGTTCTTTAAAATACGGATATTCTACTTCTTGGGGAACTTCTACTAGAATGATAGGGGCTTTAATTATGGCTCACGGCGACGAAAGGGGATTAAAATTACCGCCTGTCGTAGCTCCCGTACAAGTGATAGTAATTCCCGTAGCAATGCACAAAGAAGGAGTTTTGGAAAAAGCCAAAGAACTTAAAAACAAACTTTTAGAAATGGGTATAAGGGCGGAATTAGATGCGTCCGACAATAGTCCGGGAAGAAAATTCAACGAATGGGAAATGAAAGGAGTTCCTATCCGCGTTGAAATAGGACCGAGAGATATAGAAAACAATCAAATTTGCTATTGTAGGAGAGATAATTTCCAAAAGGGATTTATTTCTTTAAACGAATTAGAAACTTTAAAGACTATGCTTGACGGAATGCAAAAAGAAATGCTTGAAGATTCCAGACGTTATAGGGACGAACGCATAAAACAAGCCGACGACGTAGACGGAATTTTACAAGCGGTAGAAAACGGCAATTTCGTAAAAGCTCCTTGGTGCGAAGACAGAGCGTGCGAAGATTTTATAAAAGAAAAGACTTCCGCTACCGCAAGGGTAATTTCTTCCGACAGCGCGGAAGGTTGCGTTTGCGCGGTTTGTAAAAAGAAAGCTAAACGCATAGTTTATTTTGCAAGAGCTTATTAAAAAACAGGTTGCAATTTTAAGAATTTACTAAAAAAATAAAGACGTTGCGGAGAATATAATGAAAGTAAAAAACGATTTTGCTCCACAATTTAATAATAAAAAAAATTATAATCCCAATACGTTTGCAAAAAAGGACGCAGGGATAGTGTTTATTATATTTTTATTTGCTTTTTTTCTATTATCTATTTCGTCGACTAAAATTATAAACGCCGTATTTAGTAGAGAAACCATAATAAATCACTATTTTCTTATAAATTGCGTTTTAACTGTAATATCGCAAGGCTATATATTTTTAATAGCTTTTATATATTCCAAAATAAGGCGAGTAAGCGTTCTTAACGGCGGTGGGTACGCGTGTAAATTTAATTTTATCCAAATACTTATGGCTATAATTTTAGCTATGGGAATTTTTTTCGTGTTTGAAAGTGTGCACCGGCAAATGGCGGAAGATTATCAAACGGTATTCTTTGACGGAAAAACTTCTTACGTTCCCGATACGGAAAATTTATCGTTATCGGAAAAAGCAAGTTTTTTAATAGATATTTTCGTATTGTCAACGGTTTTACCTGCAATATGCGAAGAAGCTTTAATGCGTAGCATAATATTTAGGTCGCTCGAAAATTACTCGAAAGTTTTTGCGATAATTTGTTCGGGAATAATGTTTGCTATTTTTCACGGAAACGTATCCCAAATACTCTTGCAAATGTTAGGCGGAATGGCAATAGGCTTGGCGCTAGTTGCAACTAAAAATTTTATGGTTAGTTGTTTTATGCACGGGGCGTATAATTTTTTCATAATGGTAGCATCTATAGTGTCCGAAAATTTAAAAGAAGAAAGTTATAACGCGTATTTGTTTTATCGTAGCACTGCGGTTTTATTCGGGATATGTTTTATAATAATCGGTTTAACTTATTTCGTTAAGCTAATGGTGGCAACGGAAAAGAAAACCGTAAAGGTAAATAAAGCGATTTCCACAAATGAAAAAGCCGTTTTGTTTGATGAAAAAGATAGAGTAGTAAAGGAAATTTACGCTTACAAAACGGGAGAAATAAAGCAATATTTAAACGACGGAGCTTTATTTTTATACGGGAAAAAATTTATATCTGCTAATAAGGATAAAAACAAAATTTTCCCCGTGATTATGCTTGCGTTTTCCATAATAATAGGAATAGCGTTTATATTTATTTAAGGAGAGAAAATGTTAGATATTTTAAACACTTTTATATTTTCATTAAAAACGTCGTTAGACAAAAGCGATATAATAAAAAACCTAAACTTTTATAAAAGTGCAAGTTGGATATTAGCTTTATCCATTATAGCCGTTTTCGTTATGATGTATTTATTTATAGCTTTCGGATTGCTACGCAAAATGAAAGATAGATTTATGGGAAAAAGATTTTTGGCGTTTATCCCCGTATATCAATTCGTAATACTTTCAAAATTCACTAAATCCGAAAGTATAATGTCTATAAAAAAGAATAAATTTATACTTTTATTAGTTTCCACTTTACTCGTGGGGTTTTTGCTGGATTTAATAACCGATTTAGTGTATTACAATAAAATTTTAAAGCTTATGTTTAAAAATCATAAAAAAGATGATTACGCAATAAGCGAGTATTTATATACGGGAGATACCAACTATTTCTTAAATTATTTTAGTTGGTTAATAAATCTTTTTAATTCGGTTTTATTCATATTCTTTATTTTCGATTATATGCGTTATAATACGAAATCGCCGATAGGGGTATCCGTATTATGCATATTTTTTGGATTTATGTTCCCGATTTTAGTGTTCACCACTAGAAAAAATCCCGTTATGGACTATAAGGTAAATCCATACGTATACAACGGCGGTAGGACAAACTCAAACGGAAATCAAAATTCAACGTTTAACGGAACGTATAAAAGCGAAGAGCCGTTTGCGGAATTTTCCGACAAAAAGGAACAACCTTTTTCGGAGTTTGAAAGTAAAAATACTAAAGAAAGTCAAAATGCAGGCGATTTTTATTCGAATGAAAATACGAATAAAAACGATAATTCAAGCGACGATTCGTCCGACGACGATATGTTTAACTGATGAGTGATATAATTTCGGCGGTGTCCACCGCAAACGGAGTCGGCGGAGTAGCCGTTATAAGAATAAGCGGGGCGGGAAGTTTAACTCTTGCTAAAAAAATGTTTCGACCGCTTAAAAAAATTGAAAATTACGAACCTAACGTAATGTACGTCGGGGAAATAGACGGCGGTGATTTTTTAGATTACGGAATGATGGTCGTATTTTACGCTCCTAAATCTTTTACGGGCGAAGAAACTGTTGAATTTCATTGCCACGGCGGACTTGCAATAACGCAAGGCATATTAAATAAAACTCTATCGCTTGGGGCGAGAATGGCAACTAACGGAGAGTTTACCAAAAGGGCGTATTTAAACGGAAAACTATCTTTATCGTCTTGCGAAGGACTTATCGATATGATAAATTCCGAATATACCGCTCAGGTAAAAGCAGGGTATAATTTATATAGAGAAAGGCTTTTTAAAAAGATTTCCGCAATGCAGGAAGAACTTACCGATTGTTTGGCGGAAATGGGCGCGAATATCGACTATCCCGAAGAAGGTTTAGAGCAATTTACTACGGACAAGCTTAAAAACACTTGCCAAAACCTGAAAATTGAACTTGAAAATTTAATAGATTCTTTCGGTAGCGGTAGAAAAATAAAAAACGGAGTAAAAGTCGCGTTGGTCGGTCGCCCGAATACGGGTAAAAGTTCCATTTTAAACAGTTTACTTAATTGCGATAAAGCAATAGTAACGTCGGTTGCGGGAACTACGAGAGATATAGTGGAAGGGGAACTCGATATAAACGGAGTAAAATTCGTTTTATACGATACCGCAGGCATACGGGACAGCGAAGACGAAGTAGAAAAAATAGGGATAGAGCGTTCTAAAAAGGCGATAGACGATTGCGATTTAGCTTTATTCGTAATGGACGGAAGTCAAAACTTAACAAGAGAAGATAAAGAAATATTAAACGCTATAAAAGTTCCGTTAATTAAAGTGTGTAATAAATCGGATAAACAAATAGTTTTAGAAAAGTCGGACTACGATTTAACTTTTTGCGCTTTAAACGGCGACAATATAGAGCTTAAAAATCGTATGTTTTCTTTGGGTGTAGGAAAAACCGAAGATTTATCTGCCGATTTAATAATAGAACAAAGGCATTATCTTGCGCTTAAAAGGGCGTTAGAGAGTATAAAAAAAGTTTTAAATCAAATAGATAGCGAGCCTTTGGAACTTATAGAATACGACGTAAGGGACGCATGGAGTGTTTTAGGAGAAATAACGGGACAAACTGCAAGCGAAAGCATTATAGACGAAATATTTTCTAAATTTTGCGTAGGGAAATAAATATTTCTTTAATAAAACGGTGAAAAAAATGGTAAAGGATAAAGGCTTTAAATACGTTTACGACAAGTTAATAAAAAATGGCTTTAAAGCTTATTTGGTAGGCGGAGCGGTAAGAGATTATTTGCTCAAACGCAAGTGTTACGATTTAGACGTGGCAACTTCCGCCTTGCCGGAACAGATTTTAGCCGTTTTCGAAACCGAAAAAAAAGTTTTAACGGGTTTAAAGCACGGAACGGTAGGTGTAATAGTTTACGGTAAAAATTACGAAGTTACTACGTTTAGACAGGACGGAGAATATAACGATTTCAGACATCCGTCGGACGTAAACTTCGTTTCGGACTTAAAAACGGATTTATCCCGACGCGATTTCACAATAAACGCAATGGCGTATTCCGAAACGGAAGGAGTAATAGATTATTTTAACGGTCAAGAAGATTTAAAAAATAAGCTTATTCGTTGCGTATTTAATCCTTACGACCGATTTAAAGAAGACGCTTTAAGGTTAATGCGGGCGTTAAGGTTTTCTTCTCAGCTGTCTTTCAACGTGGAAAGTAAAACCGCGCAAGCGATACTAGACGAAAAAAGTTTAATAAACAATATTGCGGTAGAGAGAGTTTTAACGGAGTTATATAAACTTTTATGCGGAAATAACGTGTTTGACGTTCTTATGAAGTTTAAAGATTTCTTCGCGGAGATTATTCCAGAATTAAAACCGTGTTTTAACTTTGACCAAAAAAGTGTATTTCATTCTTTCGACGTTTACGAACATATCGCAAAAAGCGTTGCGCTAGCCAAAAAAGACAAAACGGTAAGACTTGCGCTACTTTTGCACGATATAGGCAAGCCCGAATGTTTTACCGTTGACGATTTAGGGCGCGGACATTTTTACGGACACCCTAAAAAGAGCGTAGAAATTGCAAAAAACGTTTTAAAAAGGTTAAAAGTAGATAAGGAAACTTATTTTACCGTAATTAAACTAATAGAACGCCACGACGACGTTTTAGAAGAAACTTCCGTAGCTGTAAAAAAAGCTTTAAGAGATTTAGGCGAAAAAAAGTTTTTACTGCTTTTAGATTTACAAGAAGCGGACGCCAAAGCGCACAGTAAAAGGGCTGTTCATAAAAGGTTAAAACATATTTACGCTTTAAGAAGCATTTTAGCTAGCGTAAAAAGGGAAAACGAATGTTATTCTCTTAAAAAATTAGCCGTAAACGGTACGGATTTGCGGGACAAGTTTATAGACGGAAAAAACGTGGGGGAAGCGTTAAATTGTTTACTTGACGCGGTTATAGAAGAAAAAGTAAAAAACGAAAAAGGGGAATTGTTAAAGTATTTAGATGAGCGAATTAGAAAATAAACTTAAACTATTACCCGACCATTCGGGCGTATACGTTATGTTAAATAGCGAAAACGCCGTAATATACGTCGGGAAAGCTAAAAATTTAAAAAATAGGGTAAGTCAATATTTTCGTTCGGGCATAAAACCCGAAAAGGTATCGGCTATGGTTAGTAACGTAGTCGATTTTTATTATATTTTAACCGATACCGAAAACGAAGCTTTTACTTTAGAAAACAATTTAATAAAAAAATACAAGCCTAGATACAATATACTTTTAAAAGACGATAAAACTTATCCCTACTTAAAAATAAATTTAAAAAATCGTTTTCCGTACTTTGAAATTACCAGAAGAATTAAAAAGGACGGAGCAAAATATTACGGTCCGTTTATGAACGGAATATCGGTCGGTGAAATGCTAGACCTAATAAACGGCGTATATAAGTTACGTTCTTGTAAATTCGTTTTAGACGGCAAAAAAAGAAAAGAGTGTTTAAACTATCACATAAAAACCTGCCTAGCCCCTTGCGCCGATTATTGTACGGAGCAAGAATATATGCAAGCGGTTAAAAAGGCAATATCCTTTTTAGAAGGAGAAACCGACGAAACCGAAAAAATTTTAACCGAAAAAATGAATAATTTTGCGTTAAACGAGCAATTTGAGCTAGCCTTAGACGCAAGAGAAAAGCTGAAAATGCTGAAAAAAATAGACGGTAAAAAACTAGTGTCGTTAAATAGGTTTATAAACGCGGACGTAGTGTCGCTAGCAGGTAACGGAATATTTTCGGCGGTCGGCGTGCTTATTACGAGAAGCGGAAAAATGCTTGGCGGAAACTGCTATTCGCTTGACGGAACGGGCATAGACGGAGAAGAATATTTATCTTCTTTTTTAAAGCAATATTACGTTAAGGGTAAAGAATTTCCCGATGAAATAATAGTAAATATTCCCTTGTCGGAAGCAAAAGATTTAGAAGAATATTTTTATCTATTAAGCGGTAAAAGGGTAAAAATAAATTACGCCGTTAAAGGCGATAAAAAAGCTTTGTGCGATATGGCGCTTGCCAACGCAAAAGACTATTTAGAAAGATATATAGGTAAAATAAAACATAAGCAAGATATGACGGTACTTGCTTGCGAGCATTTAAAAGAAATATTAAATCTAAAAAAAACACCGCTTACTATGGAGTGTTACGATATTTCCCACACTAGCGGAACGGAAAAAGTAGGTTCTATGGTGGTGTTTAAAAACGGGGAAGCGGATAAAACGTCATATAGGAAATTTAAAATAAAAACCGTTGTCGGCAACGACGACTTTGCATGTCTGCAAGAAGTTTTAAAAAGAAGATTGCAAAAAATCGTTTTAAAAGACGAGCATTTTCCTAAGCCGGATTTAATAATAATCGACGGCGGTAAAGGGCAACTGTCTTCCGTAAAAGAAATATTCGACGAATACGGCTGTGATATAGATTTAATTTCGCTTGCAAAAAAAGAAGAGCTTGTTTACACTATATATTCTAATCAGCCCGTCGTTTTAAATCACAGAGATTATTCTTTAAGATTGCTCCAACGTATTAGGGACGAAGCGCATAGATTTGCAATAACTTTTCATAGGTCTTTAAGAGATAAGCGAACTTTAGAGAGCGAACTTGCCGAAATAGAGGGCGTAGGTGAAAAAAGAGCGAGAGAGTTAATTAAGGTTATAGGTTCGGTAAAACTTGTGTCGCAAGCCGAAAAAAGACAGCTACTGATGGTAGACGGAATAGGCGAAAAAACCGCTGACGCTATAATTAAGCATTTTGCGTTAAAAAACAAGTAGATTTTATGTAAAATTTTTCAAAAACTCTTTTATTATTTTAAAAAATATGTTATAATACTAATATTAAAAAACGGAGGAATAATATGAATAAAACTCAATTTGTTAAAGCTATTGCAGAAAAAACGGGATTTACCATTAAAGACGCAGACGCATTTGTAAACGCATATGCAGACGTAGTTAAAGAAACGCTTGTAGCGGGCGATAAAATTCAAGTAGTAGGATTTGGTTCTTACGAAGTTAAAGACGTTGCCGAAAAACAAGGCGTTAACCCTGCAACGGGCGAAAAAATTACGATTGCCGCTTGCAAGAAGCCCGTATTAAAATTCAGCTCGGCTTTAAAAGACGAATTAAACAAATAAAAATTTTTTAAAAAAAAGAAACAGCTAATCATTATGGTTAGCTGTTTTTCATATTATATACTTATGAAAAAGACTATTGCGCTTTGTATATGTAGCGTTTTAATTTGCATACTAGCCTTTGGTGTAAGTTTAAAAAAAATAAATCGAGAAGGATTTAGCGTTAAAAGCGAAGAATATCGAACTATATTAGAGCTATGGAATATCGACACTTTCGAAGGAGGTACGGGTTCAAGAAAAGATTTTTTACTTAAAACGGGCGCAAAATACGAAAAAAAACATAAAGGCGTTATAGTTTCGGTGATAAATTATACTCCGTTAGGGGCGGAACAGGCTTTAAAAACAAAAGTCCCCGATATGGTGTCTTGCGGGGCGGGAATGGATTTTTTTATTCCGTACCTTAACTCTATTTCGTTCAGTTCGAACTATAAAACCGTAAACTTGGGAAAAAAAAGTTACGGAATAGCTTGGTGTTACGGCGTTTACGTTTTAATAGGTAGCGGAAATAAAAATCTTGCGGTCGGGCATGGGGAATATAATAATCCGTTAAAGCATTACGATATAAAGGGATACGAAAGCGTAAAAACCTATTCGCCGTATTCGGCTTATAGCGAGTTTTTAAAAGGTAAATGCGATTTACTGGGTACGCAAAGAGATTTATATCGTTTAAGCAATAAAGGAGTAGAATTCGAATATAAAGTTTTAGACGAGTATACGGATTTGGCGCAAAATATGCTAATTACCACTCAAAACAAAAAAAATTTTTCTTACTGCGAAAGTTTTTTGTCGTATATGCTCACGGAAGAAGTGCAGTCAAGGCTTGGGGAAATAGGCTTGCTTCCCGTTAAAAAAACGGGGATATATAAAGACGGAGTTTTAGAACAGGCGGAAAAAGTTGAAATTAAAAAATTCGCTTCTTTTTTCGATTCTAAGCAAAAATAAAATAAATTCCGCCGAAAGTTGATTTTCCGTCGTTTTTGTTAAATACACGCTTAGCACGTTTATGCGACGGCATTTGTCTAAACAAAGGCATATCAAATTAAAAAAATAATTTTTCAAAAGAATTTAAAATAACTTTTTAAGATTGAAAAAAAATAAAAATATTGATATAATAGGAGAGTAATATGTATTCCGAACAAAAGTACGGCGCAATTACAAAAAACTTTAAGCACGCAATAAACGAAAATTTAGGCAAATATACTTCTTACGGCGTCGGCGGAAATTGCGACGTAATGTTTTTTCCGGAAAATTTATCGCAGTTTAAACAATTATTAACGCTTAAAAAAGATTTTCCCGTATTCGTTTTGGGCAACGGTTCGGACGTTTTGGTCAGCGACGACGGTTTTCACGGAATAGTCATAAACACTTCTTTACTAAATAAAGTAGTAGTCAAAGGCAATCTTATAAAAGCCGAGTGCGGGGTAAAAATTTCGGACTTGGTAAAACTCGCGCGCGATAATTCTTTAAGCGGATTAGAGTTCGCCGTAGGTATTCCCGCATTCGTGGGCGGAGCGGTTTGCATGAACGCAGGTTGTTTTAACAAAAGCGTATCGTCTTGCATTGCGTACGTCGTGGGGGAAAACGGGGTATACAACAATAAAAATTGCAATTTCGATTACCGTAGCAGTAGATTTTCGGAAGAAGCGGTGCTGGAAGTCGGCTTTGTGTTAAAATCTTGGGATTACGATACTATTACGGCAAAAATAGAACATTATAAAAAAATAAGGCAAGTAAAATCGCCCAAAGGCAAGTCTTGCGGTTCGGTATTTAAAAACGAAGATTATTTTGCGGGCAAACTAATAGACGAAGCAGGCTTAAAAGGCTATACGATAGGCGGAGCTACGGTATCGGTAAAGCACGCGAATTACGTTATAACTTCTACGAAAGCGACTTCTCAAAATATTTACGATTTAATTAGTTACGTCAAAAAAGAAGTTTATAAAAATACAGGAATTTTAATGCAAGAAGAATTAAAATACATAGGAGAGTTTAATGCAACTTAATTACGATTTTCATACTCACACCGTTTATTCTCACGGAAAGGGTACGATACTGGATAACGCAATATCGGCAAAGGAAAAAGGTTTAAAAGGAATTACCATATCCGACCACGGTTTTTCTCACCCTGCGTTCGGTATGAGAAGAAAAAAGTTAGAGCAAATGAAAAAAGACTGTTTGCAAGCCGAAGAACAAACGGGGATACAAGTAAAATTAGGTATAGAATCTAATATTTTAGGAATAAGCGGGAAAATAGACGTAAAAGAAAAAGATTACGAAAAATTAGATATGATTTTGGCAGGCGCGCATATCTTTATTTTGTACGACGGAATAAAAGAATGGTTTAACTTTTTCGGAAGAAATTTTTTTACAAGAACTTTTAAGAAAAAACCCTCCGATAAGTTGATTAAAAGGAATACTCAGGTATATATAAACGCGATAAAAAATAACCCGATAGATATTTTAACGCACGTTTCGTATTTGTTTCCCGCCGACGCCGTGGAAGTTGCCAAAGTTTGCGCGGACTACGGAACGTATATGGAAATAAATACAAAAAAAGTTCACTTATCGGACGAAGAATGGCAAAAAGTATTAGACACGAAAGTAAATTTCGTAATAGATTCGGACGCGCACACGCCCGATAGAGTAGGCGATACTCTTTTGGCGGACGAGCTGTTAAAAAGGGTAAATATTCCGCTTGACAGGATAAAAAACGTCGGCGATAATACTTTAAAATTCAGATTTCAAGAGTTTAAGGAAAAATTATGACTTTTTCTAGCGTCGTAAAAAAGGAAATATTAAGTTCTAAAAGCCGTCAACCTTGTTGTAGGTTGGCAGGTCTTTCCGCGTTCATAAAAGGGGCGGGGACTTTGATTGTTGAAAACGGAACGATAGGTTTTTCTTTATCGGGCGATAACGAAGAAATTTTAAAAAGCTATTCGGAAGATATTTATTCTTTATACGGTATAAAGCCTACTGAAGAAAAATCCAAAAAAAAGTTAAAATTGCAATTTTTATCGGACAAGTCTTTTGATGTTTTAAAGGATACGGGTATAGTATTTTCTTCGGCGGAAGGACTTAGCGTAAACTTAGGTATAGATAAATATTTGGTCGAAAACGACTGCTGTAAAAGGGAATTTATAAAGGCGTTGTTTTTGGCGTGCGGAACGGTAAATATTCCGTCTGAAAGTGGGAAAAGCGGTTATCATTTAGAGTTCGTTTTTTCTAATTTTGTATTTGCGCAAGACTTTTGTTCGCTTATGGCGTCTTTCGACGTGTTAAGTAAAACCGTTGAAAGAAATTCCTTAGCCGTAGTGTATTATAATTCCGTAAAAGAAATCTTAGACGTTTTATATTTATTAGACGCTAAAAAAAGTATGGTCGGAATTAAAGACGTTTACCGCGCTAGGGAAGTCAGCAATAACATAAACAGACAAATGAATTGCGAATTGTCTAACATAAATAAAAGCGTAAACGCGTCTATTACGCAACGCAACGCAATTTCTTTAATAGATAATACTATCGGAATAAATTCCTTAAAAGAAGAGTTAAGGCAAGTTTGCGTTTTTAGGGAAAAGTATCCGCAAGCAACGCTAGAAGAACTTGCCGTTTACTTAAATATTTCCAAAAGTTGTTTAAATCATAGGATTCGCAAAATTATGGAAATAAGTAAAAACTTGCAATAAAAATTAAAAAAAGTAAATACTATTTAGAGTAAATTCATATTTTTCGTTATAAAAGAATATAAATATAACGGTAAAAAATATGTCGCAAAAAGTTATCAGACGGTTAACCGATTCGGTTATTGCAATTTTAATAACGTTCGTAGTTTTCACTGCGTTTTACTCGGCAAAAAGTATGCCTATAAGTTCAAAATCGACCTATTGCGCCGTTTATAACGGCAATAAAGAAAAAAATCAGGTTTCGCTTTTGTTCACTGTTTATAACGGTTGCGATAATTCTTCCGTTACGTCTATCGCCGATTGTTTAAATGAAAAAGGCGTAAAAGCAACTTTTTTCGTAAGCGGAAGTTGGGCGGACGACAATAAAGATAAAATTCTTTATCTGCTCGACAAAAATCAGGAATTAGGCAATTACGGTTTTTATAATCGTGATTTTAAAACGCTCAACGAAAAATCCACTAGGGAAGAAATAGGAGTAAATCACGAACTCATTAAATCTATGACGGGGCAAGAAATGAAATTGTTTATGCCACCTAACGCGTCTTTTTCGTCTTTAACGTTAAAAGTCGCGGAAAAATACGGATATACTACCGTTTTGTGGACGATAGACACGCTAGGCGAAAATTATAACTCTACTTCGGTTTTTAAAAGGGCTACTTCCAACGTGAAAAGCGGAGATTTTGTTTTGCTTAACTGTTCGCAAGCGGTAAGGAATTCGCTTGACAAAATAATAGAATATTATAACAACGTAGGATTAAACGTAAAAAGCGTAAGCGAAAGTTTAATAAAGGATTAAAAATGGTTTATTTTAAGAAATTCAAAAGCGGACTTAGAATGATAGTCGTTAAAAACGAACAGCTTTTTTCCGTTAGTTGCGGAATAATGGCAGGCGTGGGAAGCGCGTACGAAAGCGAAAAGTTAAACGGGATTTCTCACTTTATAGAGCATACTACTTTTAAAGGCACGGCTAAAAGAGATTCTTTTTCTATAAGTGCGGATTCGGAATATTTGGGTTCTAGGCTAAACGCGTACACCGCCAAAGAAGTAACGCTTTACTATATAAAATCGACTACCGACAAAATAGACGATTCTTTTGAAATTTTATCGGATATATACGTAAATTCCACCTATCCCGAAGAAGAACTCGAAAGAGAAAAAGGCGTGGTAATAGAAGAAATAAATATGTCCGATGACACCCCCGACGAACTTTGTCTAGACTTATTAAGCGAAGCTTTTTTTTCTGACAAAGGCTACGGAAGAACGATACTCGGAAGCAAAGAAAACGTAAAAAACTTTAAAAGGGAAGATATTTTAAAGTTTAGAGAAAAATACTATACCGCAGAAAATACGGTTATAGTTTTTGCGGGCAACGTAAACGAAAAACAAGCGGAAAGTTTGGTAGAACGCTACGTGGAAGGCAAACTTCCTACGGGTAATAGAATTTTAGCGCCTGCAAGCGATATAAAATTTGGGGTAAAAACAGTAAAAAAGGATATAGAGCAAATTCATTTAGGTCTAGCTTTTAGGGGCGAAAAATTAAACGTAAACACCGAAGAATTAAGCGTTGCGTCTACTATTCTAGGCGGTGGAATGAGCAGTAGGTTGTTTCAACGCATTAGGGAAGAATTAGGACTTTGTTATACCGTTTACGCTTATCCGTCGGCTTATATAAACACGGGTTCGTTGGTTATTTATTCGGGGCTTAACTCTGGTAAAATAGAAAAAGCGTACAGCGAAATTATGAAAATTTTAGAAAAATTTAAGGCGGACGGAGTTGGAGAAAAAGAGTTTATCGGCGCAAAAAACCAAAATTTAGCTTCTAACGTAATGGCGCAAGAAAGTACCGCCACGCTTATGATGTTATACGCAAAATACTTGCTCGTAACGGGACAAGTTTACGATAACGAAAGTAGAATAAAGGCAATGGAAAATTTAAGCTTAGATAGGGTAAATAACTATATTAAAAACGAAATGGACTTTTCCAAACTCGCCGTATCGTTAGTCGGTAAAAACGTAGACGCATCTTTTATAAAATAAATTTTAAAAAATAACTAAAAACGCATAGCAATTTTCAAGCTATGCGTTTTTAAATTAGTTATTGTTGTTGCATAGGCAACTCGTGGTAGAAAGTAGGGCTAACAAAAGTAGCAGTTGGGTGTTAGTGATAGTGTTATTGTTTACCAGTAAAAACAATAACCCTATTAAAGCCAAATTGTTTGTATTCGTCATAAAACCTCCTTAAACGATAAAATTCGTCTTTTTTATATTTTATTTGCGCGTTTGATAATATATGAATATATTGACACACGTTGCATTAAAGTTTTAAAATATATTCGGTAAAAAAAGGTAGGAGCTTTAATTATGGCAAACGCAATGTTACTTGATAAAAAAACTCAGGAAATGGTAGTTTCTTACGTTCCGAACGGAGAAGTTATTAGCGATTTAGCTTGTTTTTTTTCGGTTTTCGCAGATGAAACGAGATTAAAAATTTTATCCGCTTTATCCATAAGCGAAATGTGCGTTACGGACGTTTCTCAGGTTTTATGTATAAATCAAACGACCGTTTCGCATCAGTTAAGATTGCTTAAAAATATAGGGGCGGTAAAAATAAAAAGGCAAGGCAAAGTTATTTTTTATTCTTTAAGAACGGAGCTTATTAACGATATTCTTTTAAAAGGCGTAGAATTTTTAGGATTTTAAATAAAACAACAAAAAGCGGGAGATTATCCCGCTTTCGTGTTATAGTTTTGTTCTTATTTGCAACCGCAACCGTTCATAAAGGGTTTGAATTTATCTTTGCAACAACAAAGAAGCACAAGTATTAGCGGAAGGCAACCGCAAGAACAAATCTTATCGAAAATTCCCGTTAAACAGCCGTTACCGCAAAGGCATAATATAAGAAGAATTATAAGTATATAAAGGCAACAATTATCGCCAAAACCGAAACAGTTCATCATTTTATTTCCTCCGAAATATTTTTGACGGAAATATATGTAAATTTTTTTTAATTTTCCCGTCGTCAATATATACTACGCCGAAAATATAAAAAATGTTACGAGCGTTTGCTTACAATTCCTTTTTTTTAAAAAAAATTATTAAAATATAACTCATATTTTGCTTATTATTTTTTAAAAGTCGGAATGTTCTTTTTATCGCTTGCAAAAAAACAAAAAAAGCTTTACAATATTCTAAAAAACGATAGGTGAAATATGATTGTTTGTATAGATATAGGCAACAGCAACATAAAATACGCTATTTACGATAAAGATAGTTTAAAAGCGACTTTCAGGGTATCTTCGGTAAACGTTTCCACGTCCGACGAATACGGGGTAATTTTGTCCGACTTACTTAACGGCGCAAACGTTAAAAAAAGCGATATAAAGGGCGTAATAATGTCGTCGGTTATTCCGCAACTAAACTACACTATGGAGCATATGTGTAAAGACTATTTAGGGCTAAATCCTATAATCGTAAACACGAAAATAAAAACTGGGATTAAATTTTGCGTAAAAAATCCTAACGAAGTAGGGGCGGACAGAATAGTAAATTCATCTGCGTGTTTTCATAAATACAAAAAAGCGACCATTTGCATAGATTTCGGAACTGCACTTACTTTTAACGCGGTAAATTCTAAGGGCGAATTTTTAGGCGGAAGCATTTTTCCCGGTATGAAAACTTCTTTGGATTCTTTGGTAAACGGAACTGCAAAACTACCGAATATCGAGCTTGTTATGCCCGAAAAAGTAATTGCGACCGATACCGTTACGAATATGCAAGCGGGTATGATTAACGGATATATAGGCGTAGTCGAAAAAATAGTTAAAGAAATGAAAAAAGAGTTAAACGAAGAATGCATCGTCGTTGCGACGGGCGGTTTAGGCGAGATAATAGCGCGACACACTTCTAGCATAGACGTCGTTGACAGAAGGCTTACTTTGGACGGTTTAAGGCTTATTTACGAAATGAATTCTTAACTGAAATATATTACGTAAGCGATAAAATTTGATATTAAAATATTTTTAAGCGTAAAGAGCTTTTGCTATGAACCATAAAAGAGTGAAAAATGAGTAAAGTTGTAAAAATAGGTAACGTTAAAATAGGTGGCGGAAATAAAATAGCAATACAGTCTATGGCGAATATAAAAACCGAAAAAGTAGACGAAGTCGTATCGCAAATTTTAGATTTAGAAAAAGCGGGTTGCGATATCATAAGGGTTGCCGTAAAAGATTTTTCCGACGCCGACGCCATAAAAAAGATAAAAGATAAAATACGTATTCCGCTAGTGGCGGACGTTCATTTCGATTATAGGCTCGCTATCGCGTCTATCGAGAACGGGGTTGATAAAGTAAGAATAAACCCCGGCAATATCGGTTCGGAAGAAAACGTGAAAGCGGTTGCGGATTGTTTAAAAAGACATAACTGCGTCGTAAGGGTAGGTTCTAACAGCGGAAGCGTTGAAAAAGAGTATTTGGAAAAATACGGTAAAAACGAAATTTCGCTTGGAGAAAGCGCGCTTAAAAGGGTGGCTCAACTAGAAAAATACGGGGTGGAAGATATAGTAATTTCGGCTAAAACTTCTTCCGTTCCCACCACTATAAAAACCTACCGATATATCGCCGAAAGGTCATCTTATCCGTTGCACGTAGGTGTTACGGAAGCGGGAACTAAGCGAATGGGAATTATAAAAAGCGCGGTAGGAATAGGCTCGCTACTCGTTGACGGAATAGGCGATACGATAAGGGTATCTTTAACGGCTAATCCCGTAGAAGAAATTTATGCGGGTAAAGATTTACTTCGCGCAATAGGTCTTGACAAAAATTACGCCGAAATAATTTCCTGTCCGACATGCGGAAGAACGGAGTATGATATGGAAAAACTTGCGGAAAGAGTTTGCGAGTTTACTTCTAATATATCGAAACCCGTAAAAATAGCGGTAATGGGTTGCGTGGTAAACGGGCCGGGGGAAGCTAGCGATTGCGATTTAGGTATAGCTGGCGGAAAAGGCAGTTGCGTTATATTTAAAAAAGGGAAAGTGTATAAAACCATAAAATCGGAAGAAGCCGAAAGAGAATTTTTAAAGGAAATAAAAGAATTTGTCAACCAACCATAAATTACAAGAAATGCTTACGGATATAAGAAAATTTGACGAAAGCATAGAGAGAATTAAAATAAAAAACGTAAAAATAAATAAGCAAAATTTAAGCGTTCACGTCAATTTAATAAACGATAAAAGCATAAGCGAACAAGTAAAAAACGCTATTTCGGAAAAAATAAAAAGCTATATGCCAAACGCTTTCGGTTTTGTAACGGTAGACGTAAAAAAAGTAAAAGCAGATAAAGATTTAGTCGAACTTATGGTGTTCGACTACGTTCAAAGTACTAGAAAATATTTAATCGGGGCTATAAAAAAGGAAGATTTTTGTTACGATACGCAAACTTTTACGTTAAATATCGCTTTATCGGATAGAGAATACGATATTTTTAAAGGCGGAAAAATATTCGACGATATAAAAGAATTTTTAAACGAAAATTTTTGCGAGCCGATAAGAATAACCACTAGTTCAAGAAGCGAAAGAGAAAGTAATTTTAAAGAAGAGCAAGCCGACGAAACGGATTTCGAAAGGATAAAACTAAGAACTTTAAAAGTAGAAAACGTGCGTTCTTACATATCTTACGATACCAACGACGTTGCGGTTTATATTGCGGACGCCGTAAATTTGCGTTCGGCAGTAACCGTATGCGGAATTATAACCGAAGTAAGAAAAAGAACTAACGATAAAGGGAAAGATTGGTTTTTAATTTCGTTTACGGACAAAACGGGAAACCTGTCGGGGCATTATTTCCCCAGAAAAGATAAAGTTAAATTCGTAGAAGCTTTAAAAGAGGGGGACGGAGTTATATTCGACGGAGAAATGGAAGAATATAACGGTAGACCGAGTTATAGGATAAATAATATCGGTTTATGCGATTTTCCCGCCGATTTCGTACCCGAAAGAAAAGAAGGTAAAAAAGCACCCGCAAACTATAAAAATATTTTCCCGCAAGAATTGCAAGACGCAACGCAAATAAACGTTTTTAAACAAGACGATTTTATTCCCGATTGCTTAATGGGAAAAACTTTCGTCGTGTTCGACGTAGAAACTACGGGGCTTGACGTTTTAAACGACAGAATAACCGAAATAGGCGCGGTAAAAATTGTGGACGGGGAAATAAAAGACTGTTTTACCACTTTAATAAATCCGCAGGTAAATATAAGCGAAAAAATTACGTCCATAACGGGAATTACCAACGAAATGGTTGCGGATAAACCTGTATTTTCGGAAATTTGCTCCGACTTTTATAAATACGTTGAAAACGCGATATTAGTCGCGCATAACGCGAATTTCGATATTAGTATGATGAAAAATCACTATTTAAGGGAAGGATATTATTTGGAAAACTCTTATTTAGATACTTTGGAAATATCCCGAAACACTTTAAAAGGACTTAAAAATTATCAGTTGAATACGGTTTGCGACTATTTTGAAATTCAATTTTTACACCACAGGGCTTTATCGGACGCCCACGCTACCGCAAAATTATTTATTGAGCTTATAAAGTTAAAAAAATGCTTGCCATTTTAAAAATATAGTGTTATAATATATTTAACTTGTTAATACAGCAGTATTGAGAGTAACCGATTTGCGGTTGCTCTCAAAGATTTATAGGGAGAAAAATGGATTTTAAAAACTTACAAGAAATAGAAAAAACCGTGCTTCCCGTAATAGAAGCAAACGGTTGCGAACTTGTGGAAGCGGAAGTAAAAACGGGCAAAAATCCGTCGCTTACTTTTTATATCGATAAAGACGGCGGAATAGATTTAGACACTTTGGAAAAGTTGCATAGTTTAATCGATCCGCTTTTAGACGAAATAGACGTTTCAAACGGAAGTGCTTACACGCTTAACTGTTCTTCGCCGGGACTAACCCGACCGTTTAAAAAGGAAAGAGATTATTTAAAGAGAATAGGCAAAAATGTTGAAATTAAACTTTTCGCGCAGTTAAAAGGCGAAAAAAGTTTTACCGCAAAACTTATTTCTTACACTCCCGACTACGTCGAAATAGAACGTAACGGAGAAAAGTTAAAAATAAACCACAATCAAATAGCTAAAATAAACGAAGCCGTAGAATTTGATTAAAATACGAAAAACTCGGATATTAAGGAGATAAAAATGATAAACAAAGATTTTTTTGACGCGTTAAGCGAATTGGTAGAAACGAAAGGTATTGACGAACAATCACTTCTCGACTCGATAGAAAACGCCTTGTCTTGCGGATACAAAAGACTTAAAGGCGACGCTTTCGACGTAAAAGTCAAATTAAACAAAGAAAAAAATTCTATAAAATTTTCGGTTGTGAAAATGGTTGTAGAACAAGTAGAAAATCCCGATAAAGAAATTTCGCTTGAAGACGCCAAACAAATAAAAAGAACGGCAAAACTCGGCGAATATGTAGAACTTGCCGAAATCGTACCTAAGGACGAATTCGACAGAATATCCAGCGGAACGGCAATTCAAGTAATAAGACAAAAATTAAGGGAAGCCGAAAGGGATAGCATTATTTCCGAGTTCGAAGATAAAGAAAACGCAATTCAAAGCTGTATTGTCAGAAAAGTAGAAGATAAAAACGTTTACGTTGAAATAGGTAGCGGAAACGTTGGCGGGGTTATGCTTCCGCAAGACCAAGTTCCGGGTGAAAAATACGAAATAGGCGCAAAACTAAAAGTTTACGTTAAAAGGGTTCGCAATTCAGGATTAAACGCGCAAATTATGGTTTCAAGGACTTCACCGGGACTCGTTAGGGGATTATTCGAAAACGAAGTTCCCGAAATTAGAAGCGGACTTGTAGAGATAAAGTCAATTGCAAGAGAACCCGGTCAAAGAACCAAAATCGCAATTTACAGTCCCGACAGTTCTATCGACGCGGTTGGCGCTTGCGTAGGTCCTAGGGGAGCTAGGGTAAACGCCATAGTAGAAGAACTAAACGGAGAAAAAATAGATATTATTTTATGGAGCGAAAATCCGCTTGAATATATCGCTAAATCTTTATCGCCGGCAAAGGTATTAAAGGTTTCCGCAATAGAAGGCGAACAAGTTGCAAAAGTCGTCGTTCCCGACGATAAATTATCGCTCGCAATAGGCAAAAACGGACAAAACGCAAGACTTGCCGTTAAACTTACGGGTTGGAAGATTGACATAAAAAGTCAATCGGTAGCAACGGCTTCGGGCGATTACGAAGAAGAAGCAGAAAACGAAGAAGCAGAGAACGGAGAAGAGTAATGCAAAAGAAAAAACCGCAAAGAACTTGCATAGTTTGTAAGGAAGAAGCGGATAAAAAAACGCTTGTCAGAATAGTAAGAAACGCCCAAGGTGTAGCCGAACTTGACTTGACGGGTAAAAAATCGGGCAGGGGAGCTTACGTTTGTAAGGACGAAGCCTGTATTTCCAAATTAAAAAAAGGGAAATTTTTAAATAGAGCTTTAAAAATAGAAATTTCCGACGAGATTTACGATAATCTTATAAAGGAGTTATTAGCTCTTGAATAACAAAATAAGAACTTATTTAGGTTTTTGTAAAAAATCGGGGAAGCTAACTATCGGTATTAACGAAATAGAAAAGCGAACCAAAAAAATATATTTAATAATAATCGAAAAAGCGATTGCGGAAAACACTTTTAAAAAAATGGTGAAAAAGGCGCAAGAAAAATCTTGTCCGCTTTTAATTTGCAACGCGTCGCTTACAGAATACGTTTGTGAAGAATGTAAAACGGTAGCAATCGGCAATAAAAGTCTTGCCGATGCGATAACGGAAAATATAGACGGTGATTTTTCGTTGTATCAAGGAGGTTTAATAGATGGCTGACAATAAATTTATGAAAGAACTTTTAGAACTTGCAAAGGGCAACGTCGTTAAAGATGTAGTATCTTCCTTAAAGTCGGAGAAAAGTTCTCTTATAAAACTCAACAAAGAACTTGATAAAAAGATGAGCGATATAGCTAAAAAGAGTATAGTTCAAGAAGAAGCGCAAGAACAAGCGCAAGAAGTCAAGGTCGTTGAAGAAAAGGTTGAAGAAAAAGTTAAAGAGCCTGTTTCTAGCAAACAGAAAACGGAAAAAATAAAAGAAGTTCCCGCTAGCGAAAAACAAGAAGTGAAGGCGGAAAAAGAAGAAGCCGTAGTCGAAACCCAAGTTAAGCCCGAAGAATCCCCTAAAAAAGTCGAAGGTGAAGAGACGGTAGAAGCTCCTAAAACGGAAACTAAAACCATAAACACTAAAGTAGGGGTAGTCGTCGTAAAAACCGAAAGTAACGGAAACGCTCCCGCAAGAGAGAGAAGGTTTTTACAACGTCCCGTAGAAGAACCCAAGAAAAAGGAATACCGTCCTAACAATAACGAAAGGGGACAAAACACAAACAGACGTCCTAGCGGTGATAGACCTTTAAGGCAAAACGCAGGCGCAACTGGCGCAAATAAGCCTACGGGATTTAAACCTATGGCGTCCACCTCGCAAGCGTTCGTTCCCAAAGACGCAAAAAACAGCCATTTCACAAACAAAAAGAAAACTACCGCTAACGGAAAGAGTTATGAAGATAAAAAAGCTCCTAACAAGAGAACTCTTGCTAAAGAGCAAATGAACAATAAAGGTTTCGATGAAAACGAAAGCGGATACAGAAAAGTAAGAAAACAAAAGAAAGACGTTACGCAAGCAACTGTAACTAAAATAGACCACGCGGTAATCACGAAAGAAGAAATTCCGATTAAAGAGTTAAGCGAAAAAATCGGCGTAAGCGCGGTTGAAATTACCAAAATGTTGTTTAAAGAAATGATTATGAAAACCATAAACGATTCTTTAACGTTCGACGTAGCGCAATATATAGCTTCGGAAGCGGGAGTAGAGCTTGAATTAAAGCTTGAAAAGAGCGCGGAAGAAAGGTTAAGCGAAGAGTTCGACGAACAAACGGACGACCAAGAAAACTTAGTTAAAAGAGCGCCCATCGTTACCGTTATGGGACACGTTGACCACGGTAAAACTTCGCTACTCGATAAAATAAGAAGCACTAACGTAACCGCGGGAGAAGCGGGCGGAATTACACAACATATCGGTGCTTACACCGTTGAAATAAACGGAGAAAAAATTACGTTTTTAGACACCCCCGGACACGCGGCGTTTACTCAAATGAGGGCAAGGGGCGCGCAAATTACGGATATTGCCATATTAGTAGTTGCCGCCGACGACGGTATTATGCCTCAAACGATAGAAGCAATAAATCATGCTAAATCGGCTAACGTTCCCATAATAGTTGCGGCAAACAAAATAGATAAACAACACACCGATGTAGACAGACTTCGTCAACAACTTGCAGAGCAAGATTTACTCGTAGAAGAATGGGGCGGAGATACTATGATGATACCTGTATCGGCAAAAACGGGTGAAGGAATTGATAAATTACTCGAATCCGTACTTATGCTTGCGGAATTAAAAGAATTAAAAGCTAATCCGGACCGTTCGGCAAAGGGTACTATAATAGAAGCTAAACTCGATAAAGGTAAAGGACCGGTAGCGAATATCATAATTCAAAACGGTACTTTGCGTACGGGGGACGACGTTGTTGCGGGTACGGTAATCGGAAGGGTAAGAGCTATGGTAGACGATAAAGGTCGTATGCTTAAAGAAGCAGGACCTTCTATGCCTGTTTCCATAATCGGACTTAACGAAGTTCCTAACGCAGGCGACACGATATATGCGGTCAAGGGCGGAGATAAAGATAAACTTTTAAAACTCGTCGCGCAAGAAAGAAAGAATAAAGAAAGGCTCGACCTTATAAAAGAACAAAAAATGTCTTACGAAGACGCTATCAACAAAATGGCGGAAGGCGACCTTAAAAATCTTAACATCATCATCAAAGCAGACGTTCAAGGTAGCGTAGAAGCGGTAAAAGATTCGCTTATGAAGCTATCCGATAACGAAGTTAAAGTTACGGTAGTTCACTCGGGCGTAGGCGCGATAAACGAAACGGACATTACGCTAGCGGATTCGTCGGGTTCGATAATTATCGGATTTAACGTTCGTCCCGATTCGAAAGCCAAAGTTCTTGCCGAAAGAAGTAAGGTTTCTATAAAAATTTATAGAATTATTTACGAAGCGATAGAAGACGTTCAAAACGCAATGAAGGGCTTAGTCGTTCCTAAGTTCCACGACGTATACTTAGGTAAAGCGGAAGTTAAGGAAACGTTTAAAATTAAAGGCGTGGGCGTAATAGCAGGTTGCGTGGTTACGGAAGGTAAAGTCGTAAGAAATGGTAAACTTATGATTTATAGGGATGACGTAAAAATTTGTGAAGGCAACGTTTTAACCTTAAAGCACTATAAAGACGAAGTTGCGGAAATGACTGCGGGGCAAGAATGCGGAATTTCGATAGAAAACTTTAACGATATTAAAGTAGGCGACTTTATCGAGTGCTATATCGAAGAAGAAGATAAAAAATAATTTTTTTGTAAACAGCCCGTAGTCGATTTTCGATTACAGGCGGTTTATGATTTAAGGCAAAAAGCCGGGAAAATACAAAGCGAATATTTTAAATTTTCGCTAGCTGAAAACGACAAAAATTTTAGGTAAAAAATTCGGAGCGAATATGAAAGAAAAAAGAGAAAGACGACTTAATAACGAATTTCGTAAAAACATTTACGAAATTTTAAAGTATGAAATAAAAAATCCCGAAATTACGGAAATGTTTACCGTTATGGAAGTAGACGTAACACAAGACTTAAAATATGCGGACGTTATAATAAGCGTTTATTCGGCTAGCGAAGAAAAAAAGCAAAAAACTTTAAACGCAATAACGGAATCGGCAGGCGCGGTAAGAAAAATTTTATCTGGCAAAATGCACATTAGAACCGTTCCCGAACTTAGGTTTAAAGAAGATACGTCTTACGCTTACGGTCAACATATAGACGAACTTTTGGAGAAAATAAATGAAAAAAATAAGTGAAGAAATTATTTTAAATTTATTTAAAAATTGTTCGGACGTTTTAATAATTTCGCATACCCGCCCCGACGGAGATACCATAGGTTCTAGTTTGGCGTTAAAGCAAATTCTTACGAATTTAGGTAAAAAAGCGGACGTAACGTGCGATAATCCTATTCCCGAAAAATACTTATTTTTGCAAGGTGCGGAAAATTACGTTTTTTGCAAAGAAGTAAACAAAAAATATACTTTATACGTCTTTATGGATTGTGCTTCGATTGGACAAACGGGGGAAGGTTGCGTATTTTTGTCGTCTAAAAATCTTACGTTAAATATAGACCACCATATTTCCAACGACGGCTACGCAAAATACAATTACATTTTAAATTACGCGTCTTGTTGTGAAGTTTTATATAGCTTAGCTAAAAAGTTAAATTTACCGATAGACGAGTGTACTGCTAATTGTTTGCTACTCGGAATGGTTACCGATACGGGTAATTTTTCGCATAATAATACGACAAGTCAAACGCTTAAATATTCGGCGGAACTTATGGAAAAGGGCGCGAATTTATATAAAATAAATCAAGAAATGTTTAAAAATCAGTCGCCCGAAAGGTCAAAACTGTTTTTAAAAATTATGAGCGGTATGAAATTTTATCACGAAGGAAAACTCGCGATAATAAAAATTTCAAAAGCCGATTTACAAACTTTTAATTTAGATACTTCCGTAACGGAAGGATTTATAGATTATCCTATGGGAATTAAAGGCGTTGAAATAGGTATAAGTATAATGGAAACGAAAGATAAAAGTTATAAAATTAGTTTCCGCAGTAGGGGAAAAGCTGACGTAAATAAACTTGCTTCCACATTCGGCGGGGGCGGACACGTTTGCGCCAGCGGAGCTATGCTTCACGGATATTTAGAAGACGTAGAAGAAAAATTAGTATATACTTCGGGGCTTTATCTCGAAGATTAAAAGACGGATATAATGAACGGATTTTTTAACGTGTATAAGTCGAGCAACACAAACTCGACTTTTATTGTAAACAAAATAAAGCATTTAGTAGGTCAACCTTGCGGACATATGGGTACGCTAGACCCTATGGCGAGCGGAGTTTTACCCGTTGCCGTAGGTAAAAGCACGCGTTTATTCGATTATTTTGCGGATAAAAAAAAGACCTATATAGCTAAATTTAAATTCGGGTACGAAACCGACACTTTGGACAAAACGGGCAAAACCGTAAAGATTTGCGATAAAATTCCCGATAAATCGGAAATAGAAAGGGCGTTACCTAATTTTTTAGGTCAAATAAGTCAAGTTCCGCCAAAGTATTGTGCCAATTCCGTAAACGGGCGTAGGGGCTACGATTTGGCTAGAAAGGGTATAGATTTTGAGTTAAAAGCAAAAACGGTAACGGTTTATTCGTTTAAACTTTTAGACGGCGAAAACGGGGAATATCGTTTTGAAATAGAATGCGGGAAAGGCACTTATATCCGTTCGCTTGCAAGGGATTTAGGCTATGCTTGTTCGTCGCTTGCGACTATGACGGAATTAGAAAGAACCAAAAGCGGAGCGTTTAGTATAACAAGCGCGGTAACGTTGGACGAGCTTGCGAAAAATCCCGAAAAATACCTAATTCGTCCCGACGAAACTTTGGATTACGAAAAATTATTTTTAACCGAAGAGCAAACTAAAAAAATGCTGAACGGCGTATTCGAAATTAAAATAGAACAAGGTTTGTATAGAGTTTATTCGCCGACAGAGTTTTTAGGAATCGGCAAAAGCGAAGACGGACTTTTAAAAATAAAGGCGTACGTTAGATGTTAAAAAATTTTAATGGAAAACTATCTAAACCGTTATCTGTCGCGCTCGGGTTTTTCGACGGCGTTCATAACGGGCATAGAAAACTAATAGAAATAGCTAAATCGCAAGGGTATAATACGGCGGTTTTTACTTTTAAAGGTAAATTTTTCAAAAATAGTAAAGGAAGCGTATATACGTTTTCCGAAAAAGCGGAATTATTAAAAGATTTAGGCGTGCAATACGTTATTTACGCTAAAACTACGCAAGATTTTTTTAATATGGGGGCTATCGAGTTTTTACAGTCGTTTATAAGTCGATTTAACGTAAAAACGTTTGTTTGCGGAAAAGACTTCACTTTCGGGAAAAACGCAGAAGGAACGATAGAAACTTTGCGAAATTTTTGCTTAAAACACGATATTAACTTTATCGTTGCCGATACTCAAACTTATAACGGAGTAAAAATATCTTCGGCAAAAATTAAGGAACTTTTAAAGAACGGACAAATAAAAACCGCAAACGAACTTTTAGGTTCGCCCTATTTTATTACGGGAAAAGTTTTAAAAGGCAGGGGCGTCGGAACAAAAAGCGTTTTTCCCACCGCAAACTTAACTATAAACAAAAATAAAATTTTGCTTAAAAGCGGGGTTTACGCAACTAAAACTCTTTATAACGGAGTTTTATATAATAGTCTTACTAATTTCGGCAACTGTCCTACGTTTAATCTGCAAAAACCTTTAATAGAAACGCATTTGTTAAATTTTAACGGCAATTTGTACGGCGAAAAAATAAAAATATATTTTTTAGATTATTTAAGGGAAATTAAAATTTTTAAAAATTCGGAAGAATTAAAAGAACAAATACAAAAAGATATGGGGTACTTTAATGATTAAATTCGGACCAAGCGGTAATTCGGAAAGTTTTTTTAACGACGGTTTTTCTCATACCGAGCAAGTTCCGCGTTGGCTAGCAAAAAAAGGACTTGATTGTTTTGAATATTCGTTCGGCAGGGGAGTAACCATGTCGGACGAAAAAGCTTATTCGATAAGAAAAGCTTTTGACGAATACGGCTTAGAAATAAGCGTTCACGCGCCTTATTTTATAAATTTTGCCAGCGAAGACGAGCAAAAAATACAAAATTCCATAAACTATTGTTTGCAATCCGCCGATAAGGGTAAAAAAATGGGGGCTAAAAGAATAGTTATTCATCCTGCCAGTCAAGGAAAAGCTACAAGGGAACAGGCTTTTTCAAGGACAAAAGAAAATTTTTGTCGTCTTACGGAAGCTATTTACAATAGCGGTTTCGAAGATATGCTTTTTTGCCCCGAAACTATGGGTAAGCAAGGTCAAATAGGTACGGTATCGGAAATTGCGGATTTATGTAAAACAGATAAAGTTTTTATTCCTACTGTAGATTTCGGACACGTCAACGCTCGCGAACAAGGATTATTAAAAGAAGAAAAAGATTATACCGATTTGCTATCTTTTTTAATTTCCGAACTGGGAATGGATAAAATGAAAAATTTTCACGTTCATTTTTCTAAAATCGAATACGGTTTAAAAGGCGAAATACGCCATTTAACTTTCGCAGACGATAAGTACGGACCGGAATTTCCACCGCTCGCAGATAGTCTTTTAAAATTGGATTTAGAACCGTATATCGTTTCCGAGTCCGCAGGTACTCAGGCGGAAGACGCCATTTTTATGAAAAATACTTATATGGAAAAAAAAGCGAAATTTGTCGAATTAAGTAAAAAATTATAAAATTCGTAAATTTTTTTTGACAACCGACTATAATTATTGTATAATAAATAGGCTGTTTTAGTATATTTATAAGAAGTAAACGGATTTTTAGCCGTTAAATATTCGGTTTAAAAGATATATTTGCTTAAAATAAAGTTTATTTCTTGTTTAAATACGGCAAAGCTATACTTTTAAAAGTATCGGCTTTTCACTATGGCATTGTGTTGGAGTATTTAATTATGGATTATAAAGTAAAATATGATAATTGGTTAAGCGACCCCAGACTTTGTAAAGAAGGCAACGACGAATTGCTTTCTATTAAAAACGACGAAAAAGAAATAGAATATAGGTTTGGCGCGGAACTAGCGTTCGGAACTGCCGGAATGAGAGGTCTTATAGGCTACGGTACTAACGAAATAAATATATACACCGTCCGCAGAGCTACTCAGGGTCTTGCGGAATATATTAAATCTTTGGGTAAAAAAGCTATGGAAAGGGGCGTTGCCATTTCCTACGATACCAGAAGATTTTCAGACGTTTTCGCAATGGACGCGGCAGGAGTTTTATTGTATAACGGAATTAAAGTTTATTTGTATTCCGAAGCTCGCCCCGTTCCCATGCTTTCTTATGCTGTAAGACAATATAAAGCTATCGCGGGTATTATGATTACCGCAAGCCACAATCCAAAGGAATATAACGGATATAAAGTTTACGGAGAAGACGGCGCTCAAATGTCGCCTGAAGTTACCGCAAAAGTAGTAAAATACATTTCCGCAATTACCGATTATTTCTCGGTAGAACTCGTTGATATAAAAAATAAACTCGTTCAACATCCGCTTTTAAAAATTATACCTTATTCTTTCGAGAAAAAGTATTATAAACAAATTATAAAACTATCGTTATCTAAAAAAGCAGTTAAAAAGGAAGGTAAAAAAATCAAAATCGTTTACACTCCTTTACACGGTAGCGGTTACACTCCCGTTACTACGGTTTTGAAAAAATTAGGTATAAATTTAGAAGTCGTTCAAGAGCAAATCGCTCCCGACCCCGATTTTTCAACAGTAAAAGTTCCTAATCCGGAAAACAAAGAATCGCTTGAAATGGGTATTAAACTTGCTAACGCAACCAATGCCGACGTGGTTTTCGGTACCGACCCCGACAGCGACAGATTGGGTGTTTGTATTAGGGACGATAAGGGCGAATTCTTAGGTTTAACGGGTAATCAAACGGGAATTTTACTTCTCGACTACATTTTAAGAAGACTTAAAGAAGAAAACAACTTGCCGTCTAACGGCGTTGCTATAAAAAGTTTCGTTTCTACGGGACTTGCTAAAAGCATTACAGATAACTACGGCGTAGAACTTGTAGAAGTTCCCGTCGGATTTAAGTTTATCGGCGAAAAAATTAAACAATACGAACAAGACCATTCTCACACCTTTTTATTCGGATTCGAAGAGAGTTGCGGATATTTAAGGGGAACTCATTCTAGGGATAAAGATGCGGTCGTTGCAAGTATGTTGTTTGCCGAAATGGTTTGTTATTATACTTATATAGGTAAGAGCGTTTATGAAGTTCTTATGGGGATTTATGATAAATACGGATATTGTATTGACAGAACCGATAACGTTATGTACTCGGGATTAACCGCAATGGACGATATGAATAATAAACTTACCGAAATGTTTAATAAGCATATAGAAAATTTTGGAATATTCAACGTTTTAGCTGTAAGAAATTATAGAGAAGGTAAAAGATATTCCGCAGACGGAAGCGTTTCCGATTTGGAATTTAAGGATATAAATTGTTTGTATTACGAATTAGAAAACGACAGTTTTATATGTTTAAGACCTAGCGGAACAGAACCCAAAATGAAAATTTACTATTGCATAAAGGGCAAAGATAAAGAGCACACTGAAAAATGTCTAGAAAAAGTAAAATCAGCATTTTTAGCCGATTTCGAATAAAAAATATTAGAATTTAACTTTTTTAAAATAAAAAATTATTAAATTTAGTAGATTTTAATATAAAAAATTAAAAAGTTTTACGCCGTTATTTCGGTTTTACGAAATAACGGCGTATGTTTTTTTGTGTTTATTTTTCGGTAAATAAAAATTGCATATAAAATTTGATAAATAATAAAACGTTTCAAGAAAAAATAATTTAAAAATGTATAGCGATAAAGTTGATATTGAAAAAACAAACTCATTTTAATTTTAATGAATTAAACTTGCGAAAAACTATCTTTAACGTGGTCGCCGGAACAAATAGCAAGTACTCCCTAAGTGTTGCACTTAGTTTGACAATTTTTTGTGACAACATTAAACTGAAAGTGGTGAATAGTAATACGGTTTCATTCAAAGCCGAGGTTTAAGTGAGTCCAGCATTTTTAGGGTGGTGTTGTTCTTTTGGAAAAAGCTTAAAGTTGTAGGACAAAATAAAACATTAAGTGAATTAAAAAATTACATTTTGCCACTTATCCAAACATATCAAAATAATTGATTAAGAAAAAATAGAAACATTTTTGCAATTTGAGGGTATTGACGCATATATGCGATAACCGTAAAGGAGAGTTTACAAGAAAAAGGCAAACAAAATAGAGTTGTTTTATTTTCAAGCGTGTTGGGCGCAAAAGTAAAAGCTATTTTAAACATTTAAAGTGTTGAGCTAATCATAGATTCATTCTTTGCTTGGCTCGCACGGGTGTAACGAAAAAGCCTCACACTAGGTTATCTTGTCGGGGTTTCTTTAATTTCTCTATAAGTTTTCGGCGACATGCCGTAGTATTTTTTAAATTGTAAGGTAAAGTAGTTAGGGTCGTTATAACCTAATTCTGCTGCTATATTTGAAATGTTGGCGGTCGTGTACAGTAAAAGGTTGACCGCCTTTATCATTTTCATTTTGATAAGGTATTGGGTTATCGATATTCCCGCGTACTGTTTGAAAATATGGCTGAGCCTTGAAACTGAAAAATGACAATAAGAAGCAACGTCTTCTATAGATATATTGTTTTTATAATTCTCTGCAATATAGTCTAAGGCGGTAGTATATGCTATGGGATATTTTTTTGTTTCGATTTTTTTAATTTCCGTACATTCGAGCATCATATACAGTTTGACCATATATACAAGTGGCTGAACAGCGGTGGTAATGGTACTTAAATCGGGGATTGAAGTGTTTAACGAGTAATATGCGCTTTCGAGCGTTTGAGGGATTATCTTTCCTTCTACATCGATTTTATCGAATTTCGGAGGTGTTGTGCCTTGCGTTCTGTACCCCGAAACACTAACGATATTTATCGCTTTACCGTTTAAAATAACAGGAAAAACATATTCCTCGACACCCGCATAGCATTTACCGAAAAACGGTTCGTGCGGGTTTTTGTGAAGCACTGCTTTGCGACACGATATACATTTGCGAAAGTTACATTTTTTAACGCAAGTACAGTATGCGTTATCGTGTAAAATATGAGGTAGTAATATTTCCTTATGTTTTGCGGGAAAATCGGAAAAGCCGAACGATGCTTGAAGACCGTAATCGAATTCCAGCAGATGAACGTAATTAATTATATCATAAAGTAAGTTTTCCATATCGCAATTATATCATTAAGTTAGGCCATTGTAAATAGTTTCGACTGATTTTTATAGATTATTTAGCAGAATAATCAAGGTAATTGACAAAATCTTATGGCATAATATAACAAAACAATAAAATTAGCAAAAAAATAGAAATTTCAAAATATTTTAAAGGATTGGTGTGTTATGGAATTTTATACCGAAAAACAACGCAAAATAAAAGTAGTTGCAAATGTGGATGTATTGGTCGCAGGAAGCGGACCGGCGGGATTCGGGGCGGCAATCGCGGCGGGAAGAATGGGTATGAAAACCTTGATTGTAGAACAGGGTGGATGCATAGGCGGAATGTCGACGTCGGGGCTTATGAGCCATTTTACGGGAACTGTGGACTGCCCTTTGTACAGGGAAGTTATTAAACGTCAAGCCGAGACGGAGGGGAGAGAGCCTAAGGAGTATATCAATCCTGAAATACTACAACTTGTATATTTGAAAATGTTGCGTGAAGCAAACGTTGAAATTATGCTTTACACATTTGTTTCTGACGTAATAATGGAAAACGACGCAGTTAAAGGTGTGATTATCGAATCGAAGTCCGGCAGACAGGCTATATTTGCAAAACGAATCGTTGACGGTACGGGGGATGGCGATATAGCCGCAAAAAGTGGCGCAGAATTTTTTATCGGAAGAGAGAGTGACGGAAAAATGCAACCCGTTACGCTTATGTTCAAGGTGGGTGGCGTAGATTATTCACGTGCAGTGTTCCCGCACAGTTTCGAATCGCTCGTTGAAACGGCAAAAGGCGAATTGCAGTCTTTGGCGCATAAAAACCTTACCCCCCCTATGGGGCACGTTTTACTGTATCCCACTTATACGCCCGGCGTAGTTACTTGCAATATGACCAATTATATCGACGCAAACGGAACAAACGTTGAAGATATTACAAAATCAAAAATTGCATGTCAACTTCAAATAACGGAAATTATACAATTTTTACACAAATATGCTCCCGGTTACGAAAAATGTTATTTATTGGAAACGGCACAGCAAATGGGCATTCGCGAAACACGTCATTTCATGGGAGAAAAAACATTGACCGAAAATGATATAACTGAGGCTCGCGAGTTTGACGATTGGATAGTAAAAGGTGCGCATTTCAATTTTGACGTACATAATCTTACGGGTTCTGGGCTTGATAAAACAGGGGCACAGGATAAATTTACGCAAAAGAAAGGATATACAATCCCTTACGGCTGTATTATTCCGAAAGGCGTGGAAAATTTGTTGTTGTCGGGTAGAAATATATCGGGTACGCATATGGCGCATTCTAACTATCGTGCAATGCCTATTTGTATGGCTCTCGGTTATTCGGCGGGTATAGCGGCAGCGTTGTCCGTAAAAAACGCTTGTACCGTACGAGCAGTTGACGTTAAAGAAATTCAAAAAAATTATTGTGAGTTATAATATGCAAAAATACTACGAACAGGGTAAATGTATAAACGTGCTAGAACCGCACGCCTATTATATACCGTTTTCCGAAAGAGAAGCGGTCTTTTCGCCTCGCCACGAAAGCGATAGATTTATAAATTTAAACGGCGAATGGGGTATTACGGAGTATGAAACGATTTTAGACGTCAGCGACGATTTTTACAAAAAACCGACACAGTCGAATATTCCCGTTCCTTCCTGTGTGCAAATGCACGGATACGACCACATTCAGTACACCGATCAATGCTACCCTTTTCCGTTCAATCCTCCATACACCCCCAATATGAATCCGTGCTATCATTATAGCCGTACGTTCAAAACTCATTTAAAATATAAAAATTACTTGATATTCGAGGGCGTAGATTCGTGCTTCTATGTATATGTGAACGGGCAATTTGTAGGCTATTCTAACGTGTCGCATCGTTTGAGCGAGTTCGATATAACGAATTTTGTAAAAAGCGGTGAAAACAAGTTGGATGTGTTGGTTCTCAAATGGAATTTCGGAAGCTATCTCGAAGATCAGGATAAATGGCGATTTACGGGAATATTTCGCGACGTTTATATTCTGTTGCGTCCGCAAAATCATATCGTCGATTATAAAATAGATACAACTTTAGACGGTACAGTTTCCTTTAAACTTACAAACGGAGAACGTGCGGAAGTTACTCTTGCCGGAATAACAAAGAAAGTAAAGTGTGGAGAATGTGCCATATTTAAGATAAAAGAACCCAAATTGTGGAGTCCTGAAACTCCCTATCTCTACGATATGGTTATATCCTCCACAGACGAATATATAGGTGAGAAAGTCGGCATAAGGACGACCGAAGTTAAAAACGGCATATATCTTTTCAATAATAAGCCGATAAAGCTTTATGGAGTGAACAGGCACGATTTTAATTGTCGCACCGGTGCGACCGTAACGGTTGAAAATATTATCGAAGACCTAACTTTGATGAAAAAGCTTAACGTTAACGCTATACGTACGTCGCACTATCCTAATATGCCTGAGTTTTATCAGCTTTGCGATAAATACGGGTTTTACGTTATGTCCGAAACGGATATCGAATCCCATGGTACGGCAAAGCGACACGTCGGTGGCAATTATCTTAAAGATATGGAATACGTCGGCTACGACCCTTTGTTCGAGTACTCGATTATCGAACGACAGAAATACAACGTAAAGGTTAATATCAACCGCCCTTGCGTTATTATGTGGAGTTTGGGTAACGAGTCGGGAAACGGCATCAATTTTAAAAAAGCCGCCGAGTGGGTGCGTTCCTGTGATGGACGACCTATACATTACGAGGGAGCGCACGATGTTGCCGAGGATTGGAGCATAACGTACGACACATATGTCGATATTGTCAGCCGTATGTATCCGCGCGGTGATTGGTCGAATGAATTTTTGGCAATTCCCGAAATGAAAGACAAGCCAATGCTACTGTGCGAGTACTGCCATTCTATGGGTAATAGTCCCGGGGACTTCAAGAAACATTGGGATATTTTGGGTTCGAACGACCGCTTTGTCGGCGGGTTCGTCTGGGAATGGGCAGACCACGGTATATTAACGAAAAAAGGTTTTATGTACGGCGGAGATTTCGGCGAAGACTTGCATGACGGCAATTTTTGTATCGATGGCATAGTCGCGCCCGATCGCAAACTTAAATCGGGTTCTTATGAAATGAAAAAGATATACGAACCTGTAACGTTTAAATTTGACGGAACTAAGCTTACCGTTAAATCGAGGCAGTTTTTCAGAAACGTGAGAGGAACGCTTGAAATTACTTACAAGGATAAGGGTCAAGTTTTAGACGTCGAACGTATATTCGTAGATATTCCGCCACAGAGTGAAATTGTTTTATCTGTTAAGTCTGCGCACGTAGTCATTTTTTCGCTTTTGTCAGAAGAAAGCGAGCTTATCCCCGAGGGCTTTGAACTTGCACGCAGTGGCTTTACCACAGAAAGGTATAATGCGGACGAAAGAGTAGATTGTAAAGCTAAAATAACGGACGGAAACAGATATATAACCGTTAAATGCAAAAACAACGTTTTTACACTTGATAAAGCAAACGGAGCAATATCTACTTTTACGCATAGTGGTAGAAAGATTTTTAAACAGTCCTTAGAACTTAATATTATGCGTGCGCCCACCGATAACGACAGATATATAAAAAACGAATGGCTGTCGGCACGTTACGATAAACAGACGGGGCAGGTTCGGGCGTATGAAATAAGTGGTAATAAAGTTGTGTTTAATGGGTATTTAAGTTCGGTACGGTACGAGCCGAGTATGTTTTTTATTCTCGCATACGAATTTTTTGCGGATGGTGTAGAAGTATCGCTTGAATACCGTTTTGCGGACGATTTGCCGTATCCTCCGAGGGTCGGGTTCAAAACTTCGCTTGATAAAAAGTTTGATAATGTTGCTTATTATGGCTTCGGACCCTATGAGAGCTACGTCGATAAACGGCTTGCTTGCATAAAAGACGTTTATTGTGACGCTGTGACAAACCTTGAACAGCATTATATTAAACCGCAGGAAAACGGAAGTCATTACGGTTGCGATTACATGAAAGTTACCGATGGAACTACGATAGTGAAAGTGGAAGGAAAAGAATTTTCGTTTTCCGCATTACCTCATTCCGTAGGCGATTATATGATGGCGAGACACTATTACGAGTTACCTAAGCAAACGGCAACGCATTTGTGTCTAGACTTGTTTATGTCCGGTATCGGATCCAACTCATGCGGACCCGAACTTGCGGAAGAATATCGCACCCCAATGGAAGGAAAGGGTATGTTGCGGATTACTGTACGCAAAAAATAAAAAACGGTCGTTTTTAGTAACGTTCGATATAAAACAGCTTAATAAGGAGGAAAATTATGGCTAAAAAACAAAACAAATTTTATATTGTTATTTCGGCAATTGTTATTGCGTTGGCAACAGCTCTGTTTGTAGGGTGTAACAAAAAGCCCGATGCGACTCGTCCAGAAACGCCTCCGCCTGCGTTTGAATCGGTTACGATTGACAATAAAACCGAATTGCAGAGCAAATGGTATGTCGGTGGCACCGACAGAAAGCTTATTCTAACGCTTGCGCCCGATTATTATTCTTCTGCAAATACAGATGTAGAAGTATCCAGTAATGCGTCGGGTGTAGTTTCGGTAGATGAAACGGATAAACTGAAATTACACGCCACAGGGGTGGGTAATGCGACGGTAACCGTTACGGCAAACGGCAAAACGGACAGCGTTGAATTGACCGTAAGCGCCTTAGAAGCTCCTACAATCGGATTTGTCGACCAAACGCTTGAACAAATCGGCGTTATAGCCGGAGTTACCGCTTCTTTGCCGGAAGTGGAAGCGTTGTCGTGTGACGGCGTAGACCTCGGGGATTTAGTTACCGTGACGGCAAGTAACGACAAAATCACGGTAAATTTCGAAGATAAAACGTTTACTGTTCCCGAACAGGGAAATTACGAACTGACTTTTGTAGTTAAAGACCGCCGTGACGAAAGTAAAACGGCAACGGTAAAACTTGCGGTTAAAGCGTACCGCAACCTCATTAAAACCAGTCTTACAAATAAAGGAGCTAACGACGAATTCTTTGTTAACGAATATGCAGAGGATTTAAATCAGACCCTATCCGTTAAAACTAATTCTAACGGTTTGGTTGCGCAGTTTAATACTGCTAAGACAAAGCAATACTTCGCCGAAATGACGTTCAGACAAAAAGGCGAAGTAAACGGACCTTTCTTGGTAGGCGTTGCTCATTCCGACGAAGTTGCAAAGAAATGGTTTGTTCAAAAGATTTTAGTGAATAAAACATATGCTTTGAACGATTTACGTGTTGCATATCACGATACAAACGGTAGTTACGACTTTTCGGGCAATCAGCTTTATTCTTTAAGCGGAATTGTTGCTAACCGTAAAATAACGGCTTCTTCCAAAGAGGGCGTTATCTGTAAAATCAGTGCGGTCAGAATGGATAATATTTTTTATATTTACGTAAACGATGCGTTGGTTGATATTAGCGTAAATGCATTGAGTACTGAGGATTCTGTTCCGGGAATATTCTTCAAGGGAGCAAACGAAAATATTTACGCCGACGGAATTTACTATTGTTCGGGCGAAGAGGCAAAAACAAGGTTCGACGCTTTGAGTAAAACGCTTGTATGCGGTGCGCCACAGTATACGGGTTTACAACTTGCGCCATGCCAATCGTTTAACGGTGATTTTGAGTTCGAGTTTAACTATAAAGCGTTGAGCTACGCTATGAATGACAGCAATGATGACTTTAAATACCAAAGTCATAGACTTCAAACATATGTAAAGGATACGACAAATAAAAATTTGTTTGATCTCGGTGCATATTTCACGGGATACGGTGCAAATAAGGATAACGCATATCTTTATTCGCGTACGAACAAAACGGGGGCTTTCGCAAGGAACACCGAAAGCAAACTTCCCGATAACGATTTTACTTTTTACATTAAGCGTATTGGAAAAATGTATACGGTTTCCGTTAAGGAAAACGTCGTTGGAGGAATGGCTTATACAGAAACGTTCACGCTTAATTATAAAGGAGCGGTAAAAGTAGAGATATATAATTACGGAGTTGCGGGCGAATATACCGACGTGAAGTGGGACGTTCCACAACCTGAGGATTATTATCTCAATTCCGATGATATAAGCGTTATGTCAAAGGGCGACGAAGAAACAATTGTATGGGAAGTAGCGCAGGGCGCAGATATTTCCGTAACGAGCAGTAACGAAAACGCCGTTAGAGTAGAAAACAGAGATAATAATATAATTCTTAACGCCATAGGCGTGGGAGAAACAAGCGTAAGCGTTGTTGCGGGTGGCAAGACTATAAAAACTTTGAATATCAAAGTATTCGAACCCGTTTTAAAAAACGAGATAACCAACAAAGGTAAAACGGACTCGTTTGTAAATGATATAATAGGAGGAAAACAAGTTATTACTACGAAAGAAAGTGGCAACGGATTGATGGCGCAGTTCGTCGGAATAGATGCAAGTAAAAAATATTATGCGGAAACGATTTTCAAACTTAAAGACGGTGCAAACTTATCGGGTGCTATACTCTTAGGATTAACGCATTCTAACGCAGATGCGACTAGGTGGATTGTACAAAAGGTCTTGGTGGGTACGAACAAGATATTTACCGATTTGCGTGTAGCTTATCACAATTTGACGGGGAATTACGATTTGACGAGAGATGAAAAATACTCGTTTAATATTCCAAGCAGATGCACTGTGTCCGCAAATACAGACGGTGCACTTTTAAAGGTTGCAATTTATCGTGATGGTGAACAATTTTATTTCTTTGTGAACGACGTGCTTGTCGATATATATACTTATACGGAGCTTGTAGGTGTGGATACCATTCCCGGGATATTCTTTAAGGGTGTTGGCGGAAGTAGCGTATACGCAACTGAAACGAATTTATTAACGGGCGATAAAGCCGAAAGTAAATATGCCGAGCTCGGCGGTATGACAATAGACGCAAAAAACAGTACAAATAAATGGTTTAATATACCGCTTGAATTTAACGGCGACTTTACGCTTAGCTTCACATATAAGCTTACGGGGACGGGGTCTTACGGAAATAACAGACTAATTGCAGAAGTTAAAGCTAACAAGCAAATCGGCGATAAAGTTGTGGATGAAGCACCTATGGGAATATATTTCAACGGGAAAACCCCGGATGCAACTTACGGACATAAGATGTTTGTCGGAACGGGCGATAAAGCGCAGGCGTTTACCGTTAAAGAAGGAAGTACGACTTTCGAACCAGAGCACGAGTTTGTGTTTACGATTTCCCGCAGTGGCAATATGGTTACGTATACGATAGCCGAAAAGGGAGGTACTCTATCTGTGACTAATACGGCAACGATAGACGACTCCGTGGCCGGACCTTTGAAAGTAAACGTAAAAAGCTGTGGTACGGTGGGTGTGTTCAATGGTTTTACTTGGACTATGTCACCGTCAGAGTAAAAGGAGTTATCTTTATGGGGAAAAAAAGAGTTAAATTTTTAAGCGTCTTACTCTCTGTAGTCTTAATAATCTGTTCGCTAGCGTTTTCTAGCTGTAATTCTTCCGATAATAAAAAATACACTGTAAGGTATGATCCTAATTACGACGGTGCAACCATTAGAACCGTATACGTGGTTTCCGGTGCGCATGCGGTCGATTGGAAACCGTACCGCGACGGTTGGGAAATAGAAGGGTGGTATACGGACAAAGCGTGCGTTACGTCGTACGACTTCAAAAAGCGTATAAACGGGAACGTTACCCTATATGCGTATTGGACGAAAGATCCAGATATGCACCGCGTGATATTTAACAGTAATTATTCGGGAGGCGGAACGACGGCGAAAGAGTTTGCAGACGGAAAACGAATTTCCGCCACCGACGCACCCGAAGTTTCTAGACTCGGATTTAAGTTCGAAGGTTGGTATAAAGACAAAGAGTGTACGGATAAGTGGGCATTCGGGTACGATGCGGTTACGGATTCGCTCACTCTCTATGCAGGGTATTCTTACGACGATTCGATTCCTCGTACGAAGGGTGGCGCACCGATATTTGAAAACGTTAATATCGACGTATGGAACGGCGTTGGAATGTATACTAACGAAACCACGCAAATGATTGTAAGCGAATTTAACAAAGCTTATGAAGGTAAAATTCACGTTACGTTTTCTACGGAACTATATAATCAGGACTCAATGTCGCTTAGGTTGCAGAAAACGCCGACAATGATTTCGACATATAAAAGCTATTATTGTCTTTCCGACGTTTTTGATCTCGCCGGCATAAGTTACGACAGCAATTTGTGGTATGAAAAAGCCACACAAGATAGCTATGTAAACGGCAAAATGTACTCTATGCCACTACTTGCTTCAACGCCATATATCGTATATAACAAGGACCTGATGAAAAAATACAACGGCGACAATAGTCTTCCCGACAGTTATTCATCGTTTTCTGCTTTGATTAAAAAAGTTTATGAAGGAGAAAAGTCAAACGAGGCATTTGAAACTTTCATAAGTAACCGTGGCTGGACTTTTAACGAAGTTCCTTCCTCTGCGGCGTTCGTGCAAAACGGAGCGCCATACTACGTGTATAAAGACGGGAAATATACAAACGACTGGAACGATGAAAGTAATTTCCAAAACGCAGTAATCGGACTTAAAAATATGTATTCTTTGCTTGGCGAGGAAGGTGCATTGCACGGCAGGCTTAAAGATGATGTGCCCGGTCAGAACGGCAACGACATGTTCGGGTCGAAATATACGCTGAATGCTGTAAAGGAAGGTAAAGCGTTTATGGGTCTTATAAATTGGTCGTATTCGCTTAACGAAACTTTAAATGAAAACAAATTAGGCATTATGTCGATTTCAGGTTTGTATTCGGACGGAGAATTTAAAGACCTTATTCCTATTAACACTATGGGGCTTTCGTTTTATAAGGCGGCTGGAGTAAGTAACATAGAACTTGCAGCAGGTGCAGTGTTTGCCGATTTCGTATCAAAAAATTCTTGGCGTTATGGGACGATAGGATATTATCCCGTTAGAAAATCGGTAGTAGAAAGCGACGAGTTCGTAAATAGCTCCAACAGCAAAATACAAGCGTTGAAAACCATAGCCAACCCAAACAATTTTGTTACTCTTTATGGTCATAAATATGGAAAGCAAATTCACAATACTACGGGTGCTATTGAGTTTATTAACGCATATCTCGACGGCGAAAACGCAGATACTGCCACAGAAGTAGTTAAGAAATTTATGTACGTTATCGTCGGTCTGGTAACCTTGTAGGAGGGCGTATGAAAAAGAAAATTAAATTCTATATAGCGGTTTTACTGTGTGTTACGTTCGTTTTGCTGAGTGTTGCAGGCATGGCTATGGGGTGTTCCAAAAAAACTTCCAAACCTACCGACTTAGGTAATTGGACGGTTATTTCACCCGACGGCGGATTAAAGACAGATATAAATTTAAACGGCGACGGCGAGCTGACGTATTCAGTAAAAGACGGCGACGTAACTGCAGTGTTACCGAGCAAGCTCGGATTTACGATAAAACAGGACGATTTTAGATTGTTTACGGTGGAAGGAGAAAACACGAAACGCATAAAGGGTAGTTACGAAAACAAATCCGGCAAGCACAAAACTGTAAATTACGATTGTAACGAACTTACGCTTACACTCAAAAATTACGATTTCTATTTGGACGTTATAATGCGTGTGTACGACGACGGCTATGCGTTCAGATATAATATTCGCTCGATAGACGGAGCAGAAAAGAAGATAGACGTAATAAACGAAGAAAGTGAGTTTTACGTACCTGACGGAGCTACGTTGTGGGCGCAACCGTACGTAAGCATAAACACAAAAGCCGAGCTTTTTGCTTATGAAAATCCCTATGTTAGACGTAACGTAAACAATGTCGGCAACGATAAAATTTCAATGCCGATGCTGTATAAAGTAAAGGGTAGCGAAACGTATTCGCTCATTTCCGAATCAGAACTTGTCGGAAGTGGATTTTACGGTTCGTTTTTAGAAGTAGACGAGAGCGACATAGGAACGGGTAAGTTTAAACTTGTACACAATCCCGCATCCGTCGCAGTGTACGACTATGAAATAAGCGTACCTTTTTCATCGCCTTGGCGCACTGGAATAGTCGGGGATTTAAAAACGGTTGTCGAAAGCGAAATGGTTGAAAAGCTCTACGACGATACTGATTATTGGAAACCCGAAGATTACGATACGCTTACGGCTGAGCAAAAGAAAACCTTCGATTACGACTGGGTGGATATAAGTCCGTCTGCTTGGAACTGGCTTAAAATTGGTGGCAATAGCACTCAAAAAGATTACGAAATGCAAAAAACTTACGTTGATTTGGCTCACGATATGGGCTGGAAGTATACAATTCTTGACGCAGGCTGGGATTGGTCGTTTGATTCTGCCGTATTCCGTGAATTTATGAATTATGCAGACGAAAAAGGAATAAAGGTTGTCGTTTGGTGCGACTCACTTTCTAACTTTGCCTATGGCAACACCAACGTTTTGCAATCTAAACTGGATTATTGGGCGAGCTTTGGAATTGACGGTATTAAAATAGACTTTTTCGACGGACAAAATGCACTCGAAAGTCCGCATCGCGGCGAGGATAAGCAAACGATTGCTTGGTATGAAACAATTTTTCAAGAGTGCGCAAAGCGCAAGATGATTGTCAACGTTCACGGCTGTAATAAGCCCACGGGCATACGTCGCAAATATCCTAACGTGATAAATTACGAGGGAATAAAGGGTAACGAATCGCTGGCTATCGATTCTACGACTACCGTCAATTCTCTGTTTACCCGTGCAATCGTTGGACCTACCGATTTTACGCCGGTAGTTTTACCGACCAAAGAAGGTCGATTGACGGTGGCGCATCAAGTGGCACTTGCAGTATTGTTCGAGAGTGGCTCGCCTTCTATGGCGGACGTTGCCGAAACTTATTACTACGAAATGTTTAACGAGCTGTTTAAGTCCGTGCCCGCCCGTCACGACGATACTGTATTTTTAAGTGGAGAGCCTGACGATTATTACTGTGCGGCGATACGCTCGGGTGAAGATTGGTTCGTTGCCGCCGCAAACTCGTTTGACGATAAAACGTTAAGCATAGACTTATCGTTTTTGAATGACGGAGAATACAAGCTTATTAAGTATACCGACGCCGATAATGCAAACGATCGCAAGGTCGAAATTGTAAAGCAGGACGGTGGCAGAGTAACCAAGAGCAATACTCTTTCCGTAAAAATGTATGAAAACGGCGGATTCGTATTGCATTTCAAAAAAATTAACTAATAACAGAGAAGGAGAAAAACGATGAAAAAATTTATTACTATTTTTATTGCGGTAGTTTTGAGTTTAGTTTGCGTTTTTGCATTTACTTCTTGCAAAGGCAAAAAAAGTGACGGTTGGACTACGACAGGTGAACTTGTAAAAGACGAAAACGGCAACATTGTGTACGACAACGTTGAATTGAGATTTACCAACGTGGTTGCGGCGGAGGATAAAGGCGTATTAGATGCGCTGGTGGCTAAGTTTAACCGCAAATACCGCGATAGAATAAATGTAATTAGCAATACAATAAGTGAAGATCAATTCGAAACCGAAGTGGCAAAGCGTATTACAAATAACAATAACGCGCCAGACTTTATTATGTCGCATCAAGAAGGGCAAAAGCAACTTGTAGAATTTAAATTTCTTCAACCCTTTGACGAAGCTTTGGAGAAGTCAGGTATAGAAATTAATATCGAAGATTACGCTACAGCGCTGTCGGCTTTTGCTAAATATGGTACGGATGAACTTTATTCGATACCTGTTGACGCGCAGAGCATGAATGTGTTATATAATAAAGATATACTTGCAGAGTGTGGTGGCGTACTTCCGAGAAACCGCGACGAACTTGACAAGCTGTGCGCTACGGCAAAAGCAAAAGGATATACACCGATATCTTGGACGACGGAGGTTAAGCAGTTCCAAAGCTATTTGTTTGTTACGGCACTTCTGCAAAACGGTGCCAAGCTTTATAACGAAAGTACGTATTATGCGGAATGGGCGACGGGAAAAAACCTTGATTCGTTTAAAACTGCGATAGAATCCATAAGACTACTCACCGGCGATTCCCCTGTAAACAGGTCGAAAAAGGACGTGCTTGCCGAATTTTTAGGTAATAAATGTTTGTTTTACTTTGGTTTACCTTGGGATATGAAGTCGCTTTTGGTGTCCTACGCACAACAACACACCGATAACGACGTTGAAAAAGTGAAAGACAAAATAGGCGGAACAAGTATGGCTAAATGGTTTGCAATGGACGAAAGCAAACCTTATGCAGACACTATTTACGGCGATTCGCATTTCTTTGCTATAACACGCGTCGTGTCGGATATAACGAAAAAAGCGGCGATTTGCGAGTTTGTTAAGTGGTTCTCGCAGGAAGTGTCCGTGCAAACGGAATGGGTTGAAACGGGTCATATGAGCGTATGCAATAAAGTTACTTCTTCACCGGAATATACCGAAAACTTTTATGCGAAAAATTACGTTACTCAATTTTACCCCGATATAAATAACTTTGTCTCGACGGGGCAGACGCCTTTCTTTTCAGAACTACGCACCTATCTCGGGCAGATTATAGTAACGGTTTTAAACAGCACCAATACGCTGACCGACGAGCAGGTTATAGAATCTAATCAAGAAAAATTCAACGGACAGGTCGACCTTTCCGGAATGTGATAAGGATAAGACAAATGGATAACGTTACGGTAATTAAAAACAAAGAAAGAAGAAAATACCGCAGAAAGGAAACGCTTCTTGCGCTCGGAATGGCAAGCCCTTATTTAATAATATTTACATTGTTTACGTTTATCCCGGTTATTTTTGGTATTGTGTTCTCATTTATGAAATACAATCCTTACTCTCCCGAAGAAAATACGTTTATAGGGTTTCAGAATTTCATTAATTTGTTTAATCTCGATTTGCAGGTAAGCAAGACGTTTTGGAAGTCGTTTCTGCCAATGTTGGTATTCAACGTTGTGGCTGTGCCGTTGCACTTGATTCTTCCGCTGTTTTTGGCGTATTTTATCAATAAACGCCCTCCGGGATATAAAATTTATCGTGCAATTATTTTCCTTCCTAGCGTTGTATCAATCAGTATCGTCGGTATTATATTCGGCAATATGTTTGCAGGCAACAATAACGGTTTAATAAACGCATGGTTGGGAAAGAATATCAAATGGCTGTCAGGTAAGCCGTTCGAGGGGGACATTCTTCGTTGGGTTGTTATTATGATAGCCGGGCTCTGGGGCGATTGCGGTAAAAATTTCGTAATATTTTCGGGCGCGCTTAGAAACGTTCCCAAAAATTTATATGAAGCGTGCGAAATGGACGGAGGAAATAAGTTCCGTAAAATACTGCATGTTACGTTTCCCCATATCCGCCCTACGCTTACGCTTTGTCTGTTTACGACTTTAATCAGTATGCTCGGCTTATACGGACAACCATACGTGCTGAATGACGTCACGAATGTGGTTGAATCTGTTACGCCTATGATGTTTATACAAAGGTATTTAGCCGGCGGGCTTACGTATGCACGACAAACGGGATTTTTCTGTGCATGCACTCTAATTTTCGGTCTGTTCGTTATGATGTTCGGCATAATTCAAAGGAAATGCACCGAGGAGCGACATCCTAAACCCCGTTATACTGCGGAGTGCGAGCGTTATTTTGCGGACAAAGGTTTTTTGTCATTGGGCGAACGTTTATGTTCAAACATTTATAATGCAAGTCTGTTTACGGATTTTGATCTTCCTGCGGAAAAGTGCAAAAAGAAATATGCGTCTCCACGTAGCAAGCTCACTAAATCAGCTTTAACAGAACGTCGAGAAAAAACCGTCGCTCTTGTAGTGTTGCTTATCGCTACGGTAATATTCGCTTTTCCGTTGCTGTATATGGTGGGTTCGTCGTTTAAGTCCGACCTTGATTTGCAATTGCATCCCGAAAAGATTTTCCCGTCTTCTTGGGATCAATGGACGCTAAAACACTACAATGGTTTTATAATTCGCAACGGTTCGATAGACGCAATGCCGAAGTGGATACTCAATTCTCTTTGGTCGAGTATTGCCACCGTTATTCTTACGGTTTTGTTTGATTTGCTTACGGCGTTTGCATTTGTGTTTCTGCGGTTTAAAGGCAAGGATAAGTTGTTAAAATTCTTATTCTTATGGATGGCAGTACCTGCTATACTCGGCACGTCGCCTTCGTTTATCATTTTCTCGCAAATCAAAAACTCGTTTCAATTAACGGGTATGGCGTCTTATTTTTACATTTATATGTGGCTGATTCTTCCGGGCTGTACGGGCATATTCAATATGCTGTTGATGCGTAGTTTCTTTTTATCGATTCCTAAGGATATCGTTGAAAGCGCGAAAGCCGACGGTGCTAGCACAATGACAATTTTTAGACGCATTATCGCACCGCTTGCCAAGTCTACTTCGTTGATGATTATTCTGTTTTCGTTTACGGGTAGCTGGAACAGTCTTGTTTGGCCACAGCTCTTGCTGTCGGGCGAAATCTCTGAGTGGCGTACGGTTACCTATGCGCTTACCGTTTACTATACGGGCGGCACAAGTTGGGGGCAAGTCGGTTTATCTATGGCGACAAGCGTATTTACTTTAATGCCGATACTTTTAATATTTATTTTTACACAGAACAAAATGATAGACGGATTAGCTTCATCGGGTATAAAAATGTAACCCGAAAGTTAGAACAGGGGGTATATATGAAAAATACAAATACGGAAAATGAAACGTTCTTATCGCTTAACCATCTCGTAAAGGTTTATCAAAATAACGAAAAAGCCGTATACGACTTTAATTTAAATATACAACGCAATGAATTTATCGTTATCGTTGGACCTAGCGGGTGCGGTAAATCCACCACACTTAGAATGGTTGCCGGGCTCGAAGACGTAACGGGAGGCGAAATATACCTTAAAGGCGAGCTTTTAAATTACAAGCCGAGCAACGAGCGACGTATGGCAATAGTTTTCCAAAGCTATGCGCTATATCCGCAAATGACGGTATACAGCAATATCGCTTTTCCTTTAACGATAAAAAAATATCCCTTGCCCGCTATTGATAGAATTTTGTCTGCCAATGCAGAAACGGAAAAAATTTTAGGCACGGTAGAGTTTGGTAAGATTGCGGAAATTATGTGCAGAGTGGCGTGCGAAAAGCGTAAAAAACGTGACCATATCGAAGCAGTTTCAACTGTATTCAATTGTTCTTATGAAGCGGGAGAATTTTTAATAAAAATATTTAAGCCGTTTTTAAAATGTTCGCTTGAAGAGATTATCAGCAAGGAAGTCGAAATACGCTCGGTTATACGGGAAAAGATTCAAGAGAGAGCAAAAAGTGTCGAAATTAAAAACAAAGAAAACGGCGTAACGCTCGACGAAAATTTTTGCGCGGTGGACAGAGAAGGGAAAAAAAAGCTTATATACCGTAAGTATACTCCATACGAAATTAAAACGCAGGTGTACGAAACGGCGGAAAAGCTTGATTTAATTCCCTATTTAGATAAATTACCCAAAGAGCTTTCCGGCGGGCAAATGCAACGTGTGGCGCTAGGACGGGCGATAGTTAAAAACGTGCCGGTATTTCTTATGGATGAGCCTCTTTCAAACTTAGATGCAAAATTGCGACTTACCATGAGAAGCGAAATAGTAAAAATACACAACCGCATTGGAGCAACGACGATATACGTTACGCACGACCAAACCGAGGCTATGACTATGGCTACGCGCATAGTGGTTATGTCGCGAGGATTTGTCCAGCAGATAGGTACGCCCGAGGAAATATACAACTCGCCGTGCAATATGTTCGTTGCCAAATTTATCGGTTCGCCTGCTATGAACTTTTTCAATATGCAGTTTGACAGGAGCAATTCCCGTCTTACTTGCGGAGAATTTTTAATACCTGTTGACGAAGCGTTTATTGCAAAGCATGACAAAGCGTATTTGCGCGAGAAAGAAAAATATGAAAAACTTTATGATAATTTCGACGAAACGGCGCGTGACGAGATACGCAAAACGCTGTCGGCAACGGGCGAGCTTGAATTGAACAGAAAAGTAACGCCTAAGAAAAAGAACGTGTTTGTAAGGTTTGCGACATTTTTCAAAAATGTAATGCAAAAAATCAAAAAGAAAGAAATTGAGGAAGACCCGTTTGCAAAGGAGCGCGAAATTTGTTTAAACAAGCTCAAAGCGTTAGAAAAGTGTTTAACTGAAAATCACGCCGTATCGGTAGGTATACGTCCCGAATGTATAAAAATAGAGCTGAAAAAGAAAGTAAAAAATAAGCAAGGTTTTACGGTAAGACCTACGGTGTGTGAACTTTTAGGTGGTGAGTACAATATTCATTTCGATTTTTGCGGGCAGGATATGGTTGGTCGAACCGATACAAAGCACAAAATTACGACGGAAGACGAGCTTATAGTTTCCTTTTCCATGAACGATGCATATGTGTTCGATCCGATAACGGGTAACGTTATTTGATAATCAACGTTCCGCAAATAATGTAAATGGCTATTTTTGAGCTTTTTGTGGGTTAGAGTTTTAGCTGTTTTATAGGAGATTGACAATTATATGTGATAAATATTCGATTATCATAATCCTAAGTCTATATCCGACTATTTAAGGTTAAGAGTTTTCGACTGTCTCCCCCCTTAAAAGGTAAAATAAATTAAAGTTTTGCAAACGGCTAAAAGATATTTTATTTAAAAAGTCTTAATAAATATAGAATATAAAACTTTTATTTTATAGTTTTTTTATAGAAAAATATTGATAAATAACGGTATAATGAATTATAATCGTGCTATAAAGGAATGGGATATGTATATCACTATAAAAATAAAAAACAAATAATTCTTTTCATTTTTATGTGTTAACTTTTTGTTTGTTATGATTTAAAATAGTTTTCGCAAATATCTAAGTGCTTTTTGCAAGAATGACCGTACGAAAAAGATATAACGGGCTTTTTCGTTCGGTCTATTTTTTTATATAAATCGACAAAAAAAGTAATTTTTATACATTTTTTTTCCTTTAAACTTGTTTTTAAAAAAACTTTAACATATTTCAATATAAAAAAATATATTTTTATAAAAAAATAATAATTCATAATTTATTAAAATCATTCATAATTCTACATTCTTTTTCATAAATGCTTAAAATTTACTTGATTTTGTACATATGAAGTGATATAATATCAAATAATAAAATAACAAAAGGGAAAATAGGGAGATTTACAATATGACGTTAAGTAAGGCAAAGATAGGTGAAATGGTAAGTTTGCTTTTATTAAAAATAGGCATACCGCCGAATTTAAAAGGATTCCGTTATATAAGAGAAGGCGTTAGTTTAATAATTAACGATGGTTCTTTGATAGAGAATTTTAATAATGGATTATATCCGAGATTAGCAGAAACTTTTGGTGAAAACAAATGCTCGATAGAGCGAAACATTAGACATGCGATAGAAGTATCTTACAACCACGAAAAAAAGAACAGACTAATGGAAGTGCTTGGCTACGAAGTTTATACTTATGAAAAACCGACGAGTAGGCAACTTATTTCTTTACTTGTAGAAAACGTATACTTACAAAGTTTATAATTTTATCCGACGGGTAAAACCGTCGTTTTTTTCGTAATATAAAAATTTTATGCGTCTTTTACGCTTACCGTAAGAAATAAAATAGTAAAATTTTTCGTGTTAAAAACGCCTGTAAGATTTAAATAATTTAACAACCTAAATATAATATGTTTTTTATGATTTATGTAAGGGGTAAACCGTGGACTTTTGTGTAAAAAATTCTTTATACGTTTTGCGCTTTTTTGTTAAGTGGCTAAGCAGTTAAATCTAACGTAAAAAGAAATTTTGTAAACTTTTTTGCTATATTTAGTTTTTAGTAACAGTCTGATTTGCAAAAAAATATTATTAAATTAAAATTTAAATTCATAAAAAGTATTTGATAAAGCAAAGAAAATGTATTAAACTGTAAAAACTAGTAAAGAAAATGAAGAATATATTATTAAAACTAATGACACGCACGCTCGTATAGAAAGCGACGATAAAAACGTAATAGGATTTTTTAAAATAGCTAGCATTATATCTAATTTTACCGAAATTTCAGACAAAAAAATTATTATTAGATTCGGATACGATGCGGTTACGGATTCGCTCACTCTCTATGCAGGGTATTCTTACGACGGACGATTCGATTCCTCGTACAAAGGGTGGCGCACCGATATTTGAAAACGCAGGAGGAAGAATCGCGGACAGTTTAACGCTTGCGACGAGGCTTTTTTAAATTTTTTCTTTAAGGCGAAAACGCTGTATTCGAAAGCACAAACGATATAAAACTTATCGAGATTTAATATATTTTAAAATACTCTTTAAAATTTAGATTTTTCATTGAGTTTAAATTTATTTTATGATATAATCACTAAAAATAGTAAAAAGGGTTGGCAAATGGAAAGAAAAGCAATTTCTAAAAACGGGGATATTTCAACATTTTATAATACTCACGAAATTTTAGTTATGCAAAACTTGTACGATAGCGCGGTTAAACAACTAACCGTTAAACTAGAAGTTTTAAATAACGAATTTAACGTGTTATACGCAAGAAATCCTATCCACCATATAGAAAGCAGGTTAAAATCCCCTGATAGTATTATTGCGAAGTTGATTAAAAAAAATCTTCCCGTAACGATAGAAACCGCTAAAAAACACCTAAACGATATTGCGGGCGTAAGGGTTGTTTGCAATTATATAGACGACGTTTATAACGTTGCCGAAATACTATTAAGGCAAACGGATATAGAACTTGTAAAAAAGCAAGACTACATTAAAACTCCCAACTATAACGGATATCGTTCGTTGCATTTAGATATTAAAGTTCCCGTTTATTTGTCTGATAGAACTGAATACGTAGTTGCGGAAGTTCAGTTAAGGACTATCGCAATGGACTTTTGGGCAAGTTTAGAACACGATATAAGGTATAAAGCGGACAAGTCTAGACTTCCGATAGGGATAAACGAAGAAATGCTGGATTGTTCTAATAAAATTGCGGAAATAGACAATAAAATGCAGGATATGTATAAAAGAATTAAAGCGTCTGAAAATTCTTAATATAAGTTTTAAAAGATAGAAAGTTCGGTCTTTCTTTTGGAATAAAATTTTAAAAAATTAGAAAAAAAGCTTAAAAATAGTTGAAAAGAAAAAATATCTATGATATAATAGCTTACGATAAAAGTATGCCGAAGTGGCGGAATAGGTAGACGCAAGGGACTTAAAATCCCTCGGTGTAACAACCGTATCGGTTCGACTCCGATCTCCGGCACCAAATAAAACGAACTCAAATTTTTGAGTTCGTTTTATTTTTTTGAGATTTATTATTTCGATTTAAGCGTTAAGTTAAAATAATCAAAATTTCAAAAAAATCGAAGTAGTTTTTAAGAAAATAAAGCATAAAAATAACGGCGAAAATCAAGCTTGTTTTTCGCCGTTTTATAGTAAAATTTTTTAAAATTATTCTTCGTATTTTTCTTCTGAAATAGATTCGTCGGGTATATTTTTTGCGTTTATATCCGCTCCGTAATCCAACAAGAAATAAATAATTAAATAAAAAAGCGCGTAGCCTAAGGAAAGCGTATGAGTAAAATTGTCTTTAACTTTAAAACAATTACAAATTATACTTATAACGATAGAGCAAACGATAGATAAAACTAAACTTAAAATAGCCGTTTTTTTGGTTTTTAATACGACTTGCTTGTCAAAAGGCGTTCCTATTTTTAAAATATTTTCGCAATATTTATAAAATTTATAGTATAACGCTATCGAAAACGAAGCGTATGCTACAAACGATAAAGTAGAGCATAAAGCTTGGTTATAGCTTGCGTCAAAATTTATATCTTTAAATATTTCCAACAAATTTTTCTTGCCGACAATTAAAATTCCTACGAAACACGTTCCGCCTAAGCTTACGCCCACTATCGAGCAAATAAACGCAATTTTAAATAAAATTTTAAACACTTTCGTTAAAGTTAAAATTCTTTTTAAACTTTTCATAACAACTCCTTATATTGTTAATATATTATACCTTTTATAAATTTTAGTCAATGCAAAAATTAAAATATATATATTTATAATGAATTGACATAAATGGCAAATAATTATATAATAATCAGTGGTGAAAATTATGTTTTTACACGTTTTAAAAATAATTTCAGGCCCTATAATAGGCGCGATAATAGGCTACGTAACAAACTATATAGCCGTTAAAATGCTATTTAGACCTTATAAACAAAAACGGATAGGAAAATTAAAAATTCCGTTTACTCCGGGGATAATACCTAAAAGGCAACCGCAAATAGCAAAAGCGGTGGGCAAAGCCGTAGGTGAAAATTTGTTTACGGAAGAAGATATAAAAAAATCGTTTTCCGTTATGGAATTTAACGTAAAATCTTTATTAAAAGACTATACTTTTTTAGACGTTTTATCTAAGTTTGACAAAGACGGAACTTTGTGCGAAAAAGGCGTAGACTACGTAACGGACAAACTATACGAAGAGTTAAAGTCCGCCGATTTGGGGACGATAATCGCCGAACAAGGGGAAAAGGTTTTTTTGAAGAAAAAGGCTAGTTTGGGTATGATGGCGATGTTTATCGGCGATAAACTTATATCTAACGTAGCCGATGAATTAAAAAGTAAAACCAACGAATATATAGAAGAAAACGGCAGAGAAATAATAAAGGCAAAAGTTAAAGATAAATTTGAAAAATTAAAGGGTGAAAATTTATCCGAAATTTGCAATAACGAACTTATAGAAGGGCTTTTAAACGATTTTATAAGCAAATTTTTATTAAACTTTATTCAAAAGGGCGTTGAAAAAATAGACGTAAGCAAAGTTGTAGAAGACAAAGTAAACGCAATGGACGTAAAAGAACTTGAAAAACTTTGTTTATCGGTTATGAAAAAAGAGCTAAACGCGGTAGTAGATTTAGGCGCGTTAATAGGGTTCGTTTTAGGAATTATAAACATATTTATATAGCGAAATTTTAAAAGTAATGCAAAATTAGGGGCTTGTTAATATCAAACCGCTTTATATTTTTTAACTGTAGGAGAAAGAAGTATGGAAAAGGCTAGCAGTAAAGTATTAAAAACTTCCGCAAGAGAAATAGCATACGTTAGTTTATTCGTGGTAATAACGGCGGTATGTTCTTGGATAAGTTTGCCGTTTGCAGTGCCGTTTACTTTGCAAACTTTTGCCGTGTATTTGTCGTTTTTCGTGCTTAAAGGAAGAAAGTCGCTACTTTCGATAGTAAGTTACATAACGCTCGGGTTAATAGGCGTGCCGGTATTTTCGTCTTTCAAAGGCGGAGCGTCCGTACTGTTCGGGGCTACCGGCGGATACATTTGGGGCTTTATTTTGGTAATTTTAATTTTGTGGGCGTTTACTCCGCTATTAAAAAATAAAGTCGCTTTAATTTTCGCTTGTTTAATTTCACTTTTCGTTTGCTATATATTCGGAACGGTATTTTTTGTAAAAGTTTACTCTCAAAAAAGCTCTATCAGCTTTATAAAAGCGTTAAGCTTTTGCGTATTTCCGTTTATTTTACCCGATATGTTAAAAATATTTTTGGCTTACGTCGTAAGCGAAAAAATTAAAAAAACAATAAAAAATCAAGAAACAATTAAAAAAATATAGCCTTGCGGTTAGAAAAGGGAAAAGATGCCTTACAGCGTATTTTTAAAGAAAAACGAAGAAAAAAGAATAGTAAACGGACACCCTTGGGTTTACGCCAACGAAGTTTTAAAAACGGAAGGAAAGGGTAAAAACGGAGATTTAGCCACCGTTTACGATTACAGCGGAAGATTTATCGGAAAGGGCTATATTAATTTTTTATCCAAAATTTTAGTTAGAATATTCATAAGAAACGACGATGTTCCCGATAAAGAATTTTTCAAGAAAAAAATTAGTCAAGCAAACGAATATAGAAAAGAATTGGGCTACGACAACTGTTATCGAATGGTATTTTCCGAATCCGACGATTTACCCGGTTTAATTGTTGATAAATACGCTAACAGCTTATGCGTTCAAATATTATCGCTCGGAATGGAATTAAATAAACCCCTTATTATAGAATGTCTTGTAGAACTTTTTTCACCCGACACGATTTACGAGCGTAGCGACGTTGCCATAAGAGAAAAAGAAGGACTAAAACAATTTAAGGGCGTAATTTACGGAAAAGACAACGCAAAAGCAGAGATAGAAGAAAACGGAATAAAAAGCGTTGTGGATATGGAAAACGGGCAAAAAACGGGCTATTTTCTCGACCAAAAGGAAAACCGATTCGCTTGCAGAAAATACGCTAAAAATAAGGACGTTTTAGATTGTTTTTGCAACGTCGGCGGATTTTCTTTAAACTGCGCTTTGGCGGGGGCGAAAAGCGTAAAGTCACTCGATATATCGATTAAAGCCTTAAAAGACGTAGAATATAACGCAAAATTAAACGGTTTAGAGAACGTAATTTCTACCGAACAAGCGGACGTTTTCGAAAAGCTGAGAGAATACAAAAAGCAAAATAAAAAATTCGGTTTGGTAATTTTAGATCCGCCTGCTTTTTGCAAAAACGCCGACGCGGTTAAAGACGCGTATAAAGGCTATAAAGATATAAATATTTTGGGAATGAAACTCGTTGAAAGCGGTGGATATTTGGTAAGTTGTTCTTGTTCCCATTATATGACGTTTAGTTTGTTTGAAAAAATGCTAAAAGAAAGCGCAAGGGAAAGCGGAAGAAAAGTAAAGGTGATGGAAGTAAAAACTCAATCTCCCGACCACCCTTCTTTGATTTCGGAAGAAGAAAGCGTTTATCTTAAATTTTATATTTTACAAGTGATTTAGTTAGATTAAAAAATAACCTTTTTTTAATTTTGGAATAAAAGGATTATTTTAAAATTTATATATTTTAAGTAGATTAGTTTAATTTTACGGCTTATAAAAGCAAAGACTTGCCCGACAAATTTCTTTATTTTCAGGAAAAGGGGCGTTTATTTTTTAATACAACAAGTAATTTAATTTTGGAGAAAACTATGTGGACTGACAGTGAAATACTATATCATATATATCCTTTGGGAGCTTGCGGAGCGCCCGTGGAAAACGACGGAATAACCGTTAGTAGAATACTTACAATAAAAAATTATATACCGCATCTTAAAAAATTAGGGGTTGGAGGAGTATATTTTTCACCGCTTTTCGAATCCGATAGGCACGGCTACGACACGAGAGATTATTTTAAAATAGATTGTCGTTTGGGAACTAACGAAGATTTTAAATCCGTTTGCGATGAGCTACACAAAAACGGAATAAAAGTTATTTTAGACGGAGTTTTTAATCACGTTGGCAGGGGATTTTATCAGTTTCAAGACGTTTTAAAAAATAGAGAAAATTCCGCATATAAAGACTGGTTTTATATAAATTTCGGCGGAAACACGCATTATAACGACGGTTTATGGTACGACGCTTGGGAAAAACATTACGAACTTGTAAAATTAAATCTTCACAATCCCGCCGTTACCGACTATTTGTTTAAAGCTATCGAATTTTGGATAAACGAATTCAAAATCGACGGTTTAAGATTAGACGTGGCGTACTGTCTTGATAGAAACTTTATGAAAAGTTTAAGAAATTTCGCTAAACAAAAAAAGGATTTCGTTTTAATAGGGGAAGTATTGTTTGGTGATTATAATCAGTTCGTAAACGACAATATGCTCCATAGTTGCACGAATTACGAAAATTACAAGAGTTTATATTCGTCTTTTAACACTAAAAATTTATTTGAATTATCGTATTCTTTAAATAGACAATTCGGCTACGATAACTGGTGCATTTATCGAAATAAACATTTGGTAACTTTTACGGATAATCACGACGTGTCTAGGTTTGCCACCATTTTATCTAATAAAAATTTAATTAAATTAGGGTACGGTATGTTGTTTACTATGCCCGGTATTCCAACGCTTTATTACGGAAGCGAATGGGGTATGGAAGGTGATAAAAAGGACGGAGATAACGCTTTAAGACCGTTTGTAGAATATCCGCAAGAAAATGCTTTAACGGAAGATATAAAAAGGTTTATTCAAATAAGAAAATCTAATCCCGTATTTTCGTTCGGCGGATACAAAAACATCGTGGAAGCAAACGAGTTTTTAGTTTTTGAAAGAGCTTATAACGGTAAACACGCGCTTGTCGGGCTTAACATTTCGCAAGAAGTAAAAACCGCGCATCAAAATTCTTTAAGCGGAAACTTTAAAGACGCCGTTACGGGGATGAAAGAAACCTTAAACGGCAATTTCGTTTTACCGCCCGAAAGCATAATTATTTTAATCAGTGAGTAAATATTAAAACAAATGAAATACGTTTTTATTATAAATTTATCGGCGGGGAATAACTTGGCGGAAAAAAGTTTAGAAAAAGAGCTTGTTACGCTGAAAGAATCTATCGAGTACGAAAAACACGTTACTCGCGCGCCGAAAGAAGCAACGAAATTCGTTAAAGAATATTGTGAAAATTCAAAAGAAGAAATATGTTTCGTCGCTTGTGGCGGAGACGGCACTATTAACGAAGTAGTAAGCGGGCTTATCGGGCAAGAAAACAAATACTTTGCCGTTTTGCCTTACGGGAGCGGTAACGATTTCGTTAAATATTATCCTAACAGTAATTTTTTATCCTTGTCAGATTTAATAAACGGCGAAAAGTTAAAAATAGACCTTTTAAAAGTAAACGACAGCTATTGCGTAAATATGTGCAATATAGGTTTAGAAGCTGTAGTAGGGGCGGAAGCTAACCGAGTAAAAGAAAAAGGCGGAAAACACGCTTACTTTAAAGGTTTATTAAAAGGAATATTTTGCGGAAGATTTAATAAGCTCGAAATAAAAGCCGACGGGGAAGTAATAACTAAAAAACGCACGCTTTTATGTTCGGTTGCAAACGGAAAATTTGCAGGTAGCAAATATATGTGTTCGCCTTTATCCGAAATGGACGACGGTATTATGGACGTAGTTCTTTTCCGTTCTATGTCGCTTATAAGATTTTTATTTTGCATAAAGCACTATATAAAGGGAACTCATTTAAAACTTAAAAGCATAGCTAAAAAAAGAGTGTATAAAAGGGCAAAAGTCGTAGAAATAAACGCCAAAAAGGAAATTTCCGTGTGTTTAGACGGTGAAATTTTAAAAGGCAAACATTTTTTAATTACCGTATTGCATAAAGCGTTAAATTTTATCTTACCTAAAAAATCGGCTTTTTTAAATTAAATTTTAAACTTAAACGCTGTTAATTTTCTTATGTTAAAATCAATTCTAAGGTATTAGTTGTTGCTTATATAAGGAGAAATTATGAAAATATCGAATAAAAGTTTACAAAAATACGTTTACGGCGTATATCAAACTAAAATTGAAAAGGGTTATTTAGGGTTTTATCATTACGACGATAAACAAATGGATTATTTATTAAACAGAGACGCTTCTTTTTGGTATCCGAGAAGTAAATTTTCTTCTTCCGTAACCTTAGAGTTTAAAACGCAATCTACTTTTATTTCTTTCGATTATAAAATTGTGGAAGTCGGCTCTTACGACTCAGTAGACGTGTACGTCAATTCTTTTCCTTATCAAATAGTTAAAGCGGACGAACTTGAAAAAAAAGGTACGTTATCTTTTAGCTTGCCCGAAGGTGAAAAAAAAGTAACTGTATATTTCCCCATAGATTTAAACATACAAATAAAAAATTTCGTAACCGAGCAGCCGCTTAAAAAAGTAAAAAAATCGCATAAAGTTTTATGGCTCGGGGACTCTATTACGCAAGGGTACGGTACGTTTTTAACGGGCGAAACTTACGTAAACGTAGCAAATAGGGTTTTAAATTACGATATATTAAATCAAGGCATAGGCGGATATATTTTCGATAGCAAAATTTTAACCAAAATGGACGGGTATACACCCGAAAAAATAATAGTTTCGTTCGGTACAAACCACTATAAAGCGGACGATTTTTTAGGTCAAGTCAGCGCGTATTTTAAACAGTTAAGTGCGATTTATAAGGATATAAAAACTCTCGTAATTACGCCGATTTTTAGGTGTGACGAAGGTAGCGATTTAGAAAAATTAAAATGGGCGGGAAAGGAAATCGAAAGGATATGTTCACAGTATTCTAACGTTACGGTAGTAAACGGGTTTACTCTTGTTCCGCACCTTGCACAGTATTATTTCGACGGGTTGCATCCAAACGCTTTGGGAGCGAACTATTACGGAAGAAATTTAGTTGAATTCATTAAAAAAGTTAAATTTTAAGAATAGAAAAACTTGCTAAATATTTAAAAATATTATATAATATTTTACATAGATTTTTTAATATAATAGACAATTTAGTTTTAAAAAATTTTTTCATTTAAACGTTTTTAAAAAGAACGGAATTTTTTTGAAAAAGATTATTTCAGCTGTTTAATTAGATTTTAAATAAAAGATTTTTTAAACTATTTAAAAACGAATTATTATTTGAAAGAATGGAGTTCGTTGTAAAAAAATTTACAATTTTAAGCAAGTCTAAAACGCTAATGCGTTTTTAGGCGGGGGCGTAGCTCAGTTGGTTAGAGCGCCACCTTGACATGGTGGAGGTCATAGGTTCGAGTCCTACCGTTCCCACCATTTAATCAGATTTAAACTCGTGTTTAAGTCTGATTTTTTTAACCGTAATATTTGGTGAGAATATGAAAAAAATTATTAGTTTAATAGGATTTATCGCGATAACGATAGTAAGCTTTTTTGCCTTTTGTTTTTCAGGTGAAAAAGCGTATTCGCTTAGTTCTATATCGTTTTATAGCGAAAAAAATAAACCGTTTTTTTACGGAGCTACCGCTATTACGATAGATAAAAACGTAACAGATAATTTCGATATAAAAGATAGCAGATTCAGGGTTTTTGCTTTCGATTACGAAGACGGCGACTTAACCGATAGAATTTCTTGCGTTTTTAACAACGTAAACAGTAAAATTTCCGGGAAATATTCTATAAAATATTCCGTTAAAGATTCGCACGGTAACGTTTCCGATTTAACTGTTTCGGTTACGGTTACGGACGAAGAAAACGGAATAATCGACGTTGTAAGAACGATTTATTCTTTGCCCGCAATGGAAAATATGAAATTTACGGGAACTGAAAGATGTAATACGGGCGATAGTCAAATTTTAGGTATTTACGTTCCGCAAAACGCTAGTTTCGAGATAAGATATTTAAACGCCGATTTCGATTGTAAAATTACTTTTTTTACAAACAATAGGACGAAAAACAGCATTTTAACTTTTCAAAAAACCGTATCGGATTTTCAAACTGTTAAAAACGTAGCCAAGGACGGAAATTCTTACGGAGCCGTTCCGCTTTTAACTTCGCCAAGACTTACGGAAGAGATAATAAACAAAACTTACGAAATAGAAGTTAAATACGATTTATCTTGTTCTTCGCTCGATTATTATCACTATAAAGACGATGAAAACGTTTTTAGGGAAAAATGGAATATTTCTAAAAACGATTTCGGGGTAGTTGACGGAGAAGCTATTTTGTACGTAGTTCCTTACGCAGACTTAGATAAACTTGTGGGGGAGGGTAAGTCTTTTAAAAATCTTGACGGAAATTTGGAATACGTTTTAAACGTTGTTAATCGTATGGATAAAATGATAGGGTTATCATTTAATCCTGCCAAAGCTACGGATAGAAATTACAGGACTAAATATACCGCTTGCGCAGACGCAGGGGTAAATGCGGGCGCGTATTACGCAGGTAATTTTATTGCGGTGTGTTCAGAATCCGTTTCGGCAATGTTTCAGTATGGTTGGGGGACTTTGCACGAAATAGCTCACGGCTATCAAGGTTATTTGGGTAGGGGAAATTTAAACGGGCAAAATTTATGTTTAAACGAAACGGGTAACAATATTTTAGCGCATTACGTTCAAGCGGATAAAAGTTTATACAAGTCGTCCGAAAACTGGATGGGTGGAAGTTTAAGTCAAATAGAAGATAAAAATAACGCAAAAAGGCTTAAGGGAGAAGAAATATTTAATAATAACGCGGGGACTTATACTAACGTAGGTGAAAAGTTATTTTGCCTAATAAATTTATTCGATTCGTTCGAAGGGGAAATAACTTACGGAAAATTGTTTTCTTATTTTAGAGAGTCGGCTTTCGAAAACGGAATAAATGCATACACTACCGCCGATATATACGCAAAATTTTTTGCAAAAGAATATAAAGCGAATATTATTCCTTATTTAAACGCGTGGAAAATAATCGTTTCCGATTTAACTACGGAGCAATTATTTAACGAAGATTTAACTTCTTTTTCAATTCTTTCAGACGTTGTGTCCGATGAAAAATTACAAGAAATTAAAAATAGCGAAAACTTAGAGCAAAAATATTGTCCGATAGCAGATAGCGTTTTAGATAAATATGAAATATTTGGAAATTTAAAAATTACAATAAATATAGATGATTTTTCGCTTTTAAACGGTAAAAAAATTGCAATTTTTAAAAATGGAAAATTGTTAGAAGCTAAACGAATTGAAAATAGCGTTGAATTTTCTAACTTAAAAGTCGGGGCGTATTTAATTAAACTTCCCGTCGACTATTCGTATAAAAGCGTTTTTTGCCCCGTTTATATAAATCAAGGACAAAACGAAATAATAAAAAACTACGAAAAAATAGACGAAAAAATTTATCACGGCACAAAACTTTGGATAAGGGGAATTTATCAAACGGTAGGCTATACTCTTACGCTTTCCAACCAAAATAAAAGCGGAAAAATTGCTTTGGGCGGGGCAAATTTAGGCAATCAAAATTCCGAATGGCAAGCTCGCCCGAACGACGTGTTTATATCCGTTACGATTGAAAATAACGAAAATCAAATAATAAATCAAGCCGTTGTTAAGGGTAGCGAATATTTTACTTCTCTTTCCGTAGGCGGTTACAACGTAAATTTAGAGTACGGTTATAAAATAAAAGTCTTTACTCATAAACCGCAATACGTAAACGTTTGGTCGCTTATATCGGGTAGTGATAAACCTATTTCGGATTATAACGTAAATTCTAGCGAAATAAATTATGAAGTAACTAAGGACGGATTAAAACTTTTGAACGTTAAAAATTTCGATACGGAATTAGTTTTAAAAAACGAATTAAAAACTAAACTAGTTGCCGAAATAGAAGACTTAAAAAATAGTTTAAAGGAAGACGACTATTTAGATAAATCAAAAAAATTCAGTCAAAAGGCAAGTATTATAAAAAATTACTTAAATCTTCCCGATAGTGAAAAGCAAGCGTATTCGGGTTTAATAGAAAAAATTAAACTAGGCGGTAAGCCCGTAATATATGCGGATAAAAAAGAAATAGTTATAAATAAAGGGGATAGTTTAAACTTACTTTCGTTAGTTTCCGTTTACGACAACGAAGATTATTATATAGAGCTAACAAAAAATAACGTTGTAACCGATTTTAACGCTAGCGTTGTCGGCGAGTATACGGTAGAATATTCTTGTGCCGATTCGGACGGAAACACGGCTAGCAAAACTATTAAAATTATCGTAAAACAAGCCGATAAAACTAATAAAAACATAAATGAAAAAACTAAGAAAATAGTGTTTATAGTTTTAGTAGTTTGTTTAATTTTCAGCTTGACCGTTTCGGTTGTGATAATTGCTAAAAAATGGCGACAAGGTTGAAGTTTTAAAAGACTAGTAAAAATTTTATTATTAAAAAATAAATAAAGCAATAAACAGAAGACTAAAATAGTAGTTAAAAATTGAAAAATTTTTAAAAAACGTTTGACAACGCTAATCAAAAGTAATATACTCAATTCAAGGTACACGAAAATGAAACAAAATTTAAACGTTATATTTTTTGGATATTACTTTTACTTTAAGCCATATTTTTAATATCGGTTATTTTTTGCGTGCCAAAAATTTTTAAAGATAAAAGCTATGAATGACCGAAATAAAATTTCGGTCATTTTTTTTTAAGGAGAAAACAATATGATTATCGTTGTTAAAAAGGATTGCGACAAAAAGGAATTAAAAAATTTAACCGATTGGGTGGAAGACCAAGGTCTTAAAATCGACGAAAGTAAGGGCACTAACAGTTTAATTTTAGGACTTGTCGGCGATACCAGTAAAATCGATATAGACTTAGTAAGGTCGCTCGATATCGTAGAAGACGTTAAAAGAATTCAAGAGCCTTTTAAATGTGCCAACAGAAAATTCCACCCCGAAGATACTATCGTAGACGTAAACGGAGTAAAATTCGGCGGAGATAATTTCGTATTTATCGCAGGTCCCTGTTCGGTAGAAACGGAAGCTCAAATTATAGAAGTTGCCCAAGCTGTTAAAAAAGCGGGCGCAAACGTTTTAAGGGGCGGAGCTTTTAAGCCCAGAACTTCTCCTTACTCGTTCCAAGGTTTAAGAGAAACGGGAATCGACTTACTTTTAAAAGCAAAACAAGAAACGGGACTTCCTATCGTAACCGAAATTATGAGCGTTAGGCATATAGATTTATTCCAAGAGGTGGATATTATACAAATAGGCGCAAGGGATATGCAAAATTTCGAGCTATTAAAAGAAGTGGGAAAAACTAAAAAACCCGTACTTTTAAAAAGGGGATTATGCAACACGATAGAAGAATGGCTTATGAGTGCGGAATATTTAATGTCGGAAGGCTGTAAAGACGTTATTTTATGCGAAAGGGGTATAAGAACGTTTGAACCTTATACGAGAAACACTTTGGATTTGTCGGCAATTCCTTTGCTTAAAGAATTAACGCATTTGCCCGTAATAGTAGACCCGTCGCATGCGTCGGGAATATCAAGACTTGTTAAACCCTTATCTTTGGCAACGGTCGGTTCGGGGGCGGACGGACTTATGATAGAAGTACACAACAATCCGCAAAAAGCTTGGTGCGACGGCGCTCAATCCATCACTCCCGCGCAATTTGACGAAATTGTAAAAAAAGTAAACGTAATTTTACCGCTTGTCGGAAAAGAGCATAGAGTATGAAAAACGTAGGAATTATAGGACTTGGAATAATGGGCGGTTCGTTTGGAAGAACGCTCGTTAAAAAAGGTAATCATACCGTTTACGGATACGACGTAAACCCGTCTGTTATGAAAAAGGCGGAAATGTTAAAGGCGTTTGACTATCCTTTAACGAAAGAAAATGCAAAAAAAATAGATATTTTAATAATATCCGTTTATCCCAACGTTTTTGAAGAAGTTTTAAAATCTATTTGTCCGTTTTTAAAAAAAGACGCTATTATCGTAGATTTTTGCGGTATAAAAAGAAGCATTGTAGAAATAATGCGTGATTACGAAAAAATTTATCCGTCTTTAATTTTCGTTGGCGGACACCCTATGGCAGGAAGAGAGTTTTCCGGTATAGAACATAGTAGCATAAATTTGTATGATAAAGGTTCTATGATACTCGTAAACGTAAACGCCGATATATTTAAATTAGAAGAAATTAAAAAATTCTTTTTAGAAGTTATGGCGCAAGTAGTTATTACGACGAGTGAAAAGCACGACGAAACGATAGCTTACACGTCGCAACTGTGTCATATAGTTTCTAACGCGTTTATAAAAAGCGAAACGGCGCAAAACCATTACGGATTTTCCGCAGGTAGTTATAAAGACCTAACGAGAGTTGCAAGATTAAATAGCGCTATGTGGACGGATTTAATGCTGAAAAATAAAGATAAGCTAAGCAAAGAACTAGGAATTTTAATAGAAAATTTGCAAAAATATCAAGAAGCTATCGAAAAAAACGACGCTGTTAAATTAAACGAATTACTAAAAGAAGGCAACGATTTAAAACTACAAATAGACGTAAAAAACGGTGGAAAGTAAAATGAGCGAAATAAAAATAAATGCAAGTAAACCATATAACGTATATATAGAAAAAGACTTTTCTTTATTTAAAGAAATTTTCTATAAAACGGTTTCTTGCGATAAAGTTTTGGTTGTTACAGATGATAATTGTGTAAAATTTTACAAACATAAAATTAAAGATTTATTAACTGAAAAAACCGTTTACGAATACGTTATTAAGGCGGGCGAAGATAGTAAAAATTCGCAAAACTACTTAGAAATTTTATCGTTTTTGGCCCGTAACGATTTTACCAGAAAAGATTGCGTTATAGCTTTCGGTGGTGGAGTTGTAGGCGATTTAGCGGGATTCGTTGCGTCAACGTATATGCGCGGAATTGCGTTCGTAAATGTTGCCACTACGCTTTTATCGGCGGTAGATTCTTCTGTCGGCGGTAAAACGGCTATCGATTTGCCGTACGGTAAAAATTTGGTCGGCACGTTTTATCAACCGAGTCTTGTTTATATAAATTTAGGTTTTTTTAAAACTTTACCGCAAAAAGAAATCAGCAACGGCTTTGGAGAAATAATAAAATATTATTTTTTAACCGACGATATATCCGAAGACGATTTGGCTACCGTTTCCGAAAATTTAATATATAAATGCGTAAACGTTAAAAGACAAATAGTAGAGCAAGACGAAAAAGAAAGCGGTGTAAGAAAGCTTTTAAATTTAGGTCATACAGTTGCCCACGCGATTGAAAAGTTGTCGAATTTTACTATTCCGCACGGAGAAGCGGTAGTAAAAGGGCTAAACGAAGCTTTAATAATGTCGCAAAAATATTTTTCGTTGACAGACCTTACGGTCGAAAAGGCAAAAAAAATTATTTCTTGCAAGGGACACGATTTAACTATTCCGTTTTCTAAAGAAGAAATTATAAAAAATCTTGTAAACGATAAAAAGAACAATGGTAAAACGATAAGTTTTATACTATTAAATAAACGCTTAAAACCTGAAATAATTGATTTAACATTTGATAAAATTAAGGAGCTTTACTAAATGGACGTAAAAATAACGCCATCTAATTTAAACGGAACGTTTTACGCTCCGCCGTCTAAATCGCAAGCGCATAGATTTTTAATTTGCGCCTATTTAAGCGGAGAAAAGGGAATAATAAATAATATCGGAACTTCCAAAGACGTTTTCGCAACGGTTTCGGCGTTAAAAAGTTTAGGACTTATTTGCAAAGAAAGTGTAAAAAATAACGGCGAAGTAGTATTTGAAAAAAGAGAAGTAATAAACAATAATCCTACGGTAAACTGTTTTGAAAGCGGTTCGACTTTAAGATTTTTACTTCCCGTTGCAAGCGCGCTGGGCATTAAATGTACTTTTACGGGAACGGAAAGGTTGCTTTCTCGCCCGAACGACAAACTGGTACAAGTTCTAAACGAGCATAACGCCGATATAAACGGTTATACCTTAAATGGGAAACTTACGAACGGAATTTTTAAAATAGACGCAAATATTAGCTCGCAATATATTACGGGACTACTTTTTTCCTTACCTATACTCGACGGCGATAGCGAAATAATACTTGAAAACGACGTAGTTTCAAAAGACTATATAACTTTAACGTTAGACGCCCTGCAAAAATTCGGAATTACAATAGTAGAAAAAGATAACGGATTTTTTATAAAGGGCAATCAAAAATACAAATTTTTAAATAATTTAAGCGTAGAAGGCGATTTTTCGTCGGCAAGTTTTTTGCTTACGGCTGGTGCAATAGGCGGAACAGTTACGGCTAAAAATTTAGATTATAATTCTAAACAGGGTGATAAAAAAATTATCGAATTATTAAAAGAGTTCGGGGCAAACGTAGAAATTAAAGAAAACGAAATAAGGGTTAGTAAAAACGAGAGAAATGCTTTTAATTTTAACGCGAAATCAACGCCGGATTTAATACAAATAGCAAGCGTACTTGCGTGTTTTGCAAGCGAAAAATGCAAAATTTCGGGAGTAGACAGGCTAAAAATAAAGGAAAGCGACAGGTTAAATGGAATAATGGATTTTTTAAGTAAAAGCGGTGTAAAAAGTAAGTATTTACCCGATGAACTTATAATTTTCCCGTCAAACCCAGTAGGCAATACGTTTAACGGCGATAACGACCATAGAACGGTTATGAGCGAGTGTATTTTATCGACTTATTCTAGTGGAAATTCAACGATTTTAGGCGCGGAAGCGATAAACAAATCTTATCCCGATTTCTTTAAAGACTTTACTCTTTTAGGGGGAAAAACAAATGTCTTGTTTTAACGGTAAACACATTAAAGTAGAAATATTAGGGGAGTCTCACTCCGCCTATATGTCGGTTAAAGGACAAAACTTTCCCGATTTTAAAGTAGATAAAGAAAAACTTTACGCATTTTTGAAAAGAAGAAAAGCAGTTTCAAAATTTTCCACTCCGAGAAAGGAAAAAGATTTTCCCGTATTCGATAGCGAAAACGTAATAGAAAACGGGGAGTTTAACGCGAAAATTTTTAACGAAAACGTAAAGAGTAACGATTACGATAATTTGTACGGAAAACCCCGTCCGTCGCACGCGGATTATAGTTGGTATTTAAAAGACGAGCAATTAAATTTTTCGGGCGGTGGAAGATTTTCCGGCAGGCTTACGGCAATGCTTTGTATTGCGGGCGGAATTGCCAAACAGTACTTAGAAAGTAAAGGGGTAAAAATTTATTCTTTTATATCCCAAATAAACGGTGTTAAGGGCAAAAGCTTTACCGACGGAGCAACTTTGAAAGAAGTTGAAAACGCTATTTTTAATCCGTGCTATGCTATTTCAAACGGTGAAAAAATGTTAGAAAGGATAGAAAACGCTAAGATGCAAGGGGATTCCGTTGGCGGAGTTGCGGAAGTTATCGTTTACGATATGATAAAGGGAATAGGCGATAATTTATTCGACGGATTAGATAATAAAATAGCTTACTTGTTGTTTAGCGTTCCCGCAGTAAAAGGCGTAGAATTCGGTAGCGGTTTCAACGGAGTAGAGCGTTTAGCAAGCGAAGTAAACGACCAAATGGAATTTAAAAACGGAAAAGTCGAGTTTTTAAGCAATAACTCGGGCGGAATTACGGGAGGAATTTCAAACGGTCAACCTATCAACGTAAAAGTTGCGGTAAAGCCTACGCCTACGATATTTAAAGAACAGCAAACGGTAGATTTAGTAAATAAAGAAACGGTAAAAATAAAAGCACAGGGAAGACATGACAGTTGTATACTTTTAAGAGCTTTACCATGTTTGGAAAGCGCGGTCGCGCTAGCTATTTTAGATGAAATTTTATAGGAGAATATTATGGAAGAATTACAAAATTTAAGGACTAAGTTAGATAAAATAGATAAACAATTAACAAGTGACTACGTTAAAAGAATGGAAGTTTGTTCCGAAATAGGAAAAATAAAAAAACAGACTTCAAAAAACGTAGAAGATATATCCAGAGAAGAAAAAGTTTTGTACAACGTTTTATCAGACGTCAAGGACGAATTAAAACCTTACGTTAAAGAAGTATATAAAACCATTTTTTCCACGAGTAAAGCTTATCAAAGAGAGGTTTCTCAAACGGACGGAGAATTTGTTAAAAAGATAAAAGAAGCGATTAAAAACGAAAAATCCGATTTGGAAATGACTGCAACCGTAGCTTGTCAAGGAGTAGAAGGGGCGAATAGTCATACTGCGGTTAAAAAGTTTATACAAGTTCCTTCGGTTTCGTTCTTTAAAAATTTCGACGGCGTTTTTTCGGCAGTAGACAAAGGTTTTTGTAAATACGGCGTTCTTCCTATAGAAAACAGTACGGCGGGTTCGGTTTTAGAAGTTTACGATTTAATTACAAAACATAATTTTTACATCGTAAAAAGCTTAAAGCTTAAAATAGAGCATTGCCTTGCTTCCGTCCACGGAGCTAGTTTAGAAAGCGTTAAAAAAGTTACTTCTCACGCGCAGGCGTTAAGACAATGTAGCGAATTTATAAAGGCAAATAAATTGTCGGAAGAAGAGAGTTCTAATACGGGCGTTAGCGCAAAATTGGTTGCCGAAAGCAACGATACGAGTTTAGCTACTATTTGTTCGCCCGAATGCGCCGAACTTTACGGTTTGAAAATTTTAAAGAGAAATATTCAAAATCAAAGCAATAACTACACGAGATTTATTTTAATTGCAAAAGACCTTATTGTATTAAAAGGGAGCGATAAAGTAAGTATCGTGGTAAGTCTTGCGCATAAAGTCGGCAGTTTGTCCGAACTTTTAAACAAATTTTCGCTTGCGGGACTAAATTTAACTAAAATCGAAAGTCGTCCGCAAAATTCAGATTTCGAATTTTTATTCTATTTAGATTTTTCGGGCGATATAACCAGCGAAAAAGTTTTAAGACTTTTAAATGAATTAGAATATTCTTCTCAATACTTTGAATTTTTAGGAAGTTATAAGGAAATTATATGAAATATTGTTTAATCGGGGAAAAGTTGGGGCATAGTTATTCGTCTTTTATTCATAACAGAATGGGGGTAGAATATTCTTTGCAAGCTTTTCCCGCGTCCGATTTGCCAAGCTTTGTCGCAAGTTGTAAATTTGGCGGTTTTAACGTTACAATTCCATATAAAAAAGCGATAATTCCTTATTTAGACGGAATTTCCCAAGAAGCTAAAAAAATAGGCGCGGTAAATACCGTTATAAATAAAAACGGAAAGCTTTTAGGCTATAATACCGATTATTTCGGCTTAACTTACGCTTTAAAAAAAGCTAATATCGTAATAAAAAATAAAAACGTTATTATTCTCGGTTCCGGCGGAGCTTCTTTAACCGCTCAAACAGTTTGTCAAGACCAAAAAGCAAAAAGCATAACGGTTGTAAGTAGAACGGGACAAGTAAATTACAATAACGTATACGATAAAAAAAACGCGCAAGTAGTAATAAATTGTACGCCCGTCGGTATGTTTCCTAAAATTAACGATAGCATTATAGATTTAACTAAATTTCCTTTATTAGAAGGGGTGTTCGATTTAATTTACAATCCATTGCGTACTAAGTTTATTTTGCAAGCGGAAAGCTTAGGCGTAAAAGTCGGAAACGGACTGAGAATGTTAGTTGCCCAAGCTGTAAAATCGGAAGAAATTTGGCAAAATAAAAAGTTTTCGGATATGGATATAGAAAACATTTATAAAGAACTGCTAAGGGAAAATTTAAACGTCGTACTAATCGGTATGGCTAGTTGCGGTAAAAGCACTATCGGCATAAGTTTAGCCGAGAGGCTCGGTAAAAACTACGTCGATACGGACGAAGAAATTTTTAATACCTTTTGTAAAACGCCACAAGAAATTATTATAAATCAGGGTGAAAGCGTTTTTAGACAAAAGGAAAGGGAAGTAGTTAAAAAAATCGCAAAGCTAAGAGATTACGTTATCGCAACGGGTGGAGGAGTATGCCTTAACGGAGATAACGTTGTCGACTTAAAAGCGAACGGAATAGTAATTTTAATAAATAGAGATTTAAATTTATTAAATTGCGATAATAGACCTATTTCCAAAACCGAAGGCATAAAAGAGTTGTACGCTCGTAGGAAAAGCATTTACGAAAACGCAAAAGATTTTACCGTAGAAAACAATTCTACCGTATCGGACGCGGTAGAAAGCGTGGAGAAAATATATGAAAATTTTAGTAATTAACGGCGTAAACTTAAATATGCTAGGTATACGCGAACCCGATTTATACGGCAAGCAAGATTATAAATCGCTTGTAAAATTTATTAAAAATTCCGCAAAAAATTTAGACATAAAATGTAAAATAATGCAGTTTAACGAAGAAGGCAAAATCGTAACGGCTATACAAAAGGCAAGAACTAAGTTTGACGCAATAGTTATAAACGCAGGCGCATACACTCACACTAGCGTTGCCATTTTAGACGCTTTAAAAGCGGTAGCTTTGCCCGTTGCGGAAGTTCATATAACGGATATTGCCACTCGAGAAGAGTTTAGAAAGTTTAGCTATATATCGTTATACGCCGATATTTTAATTAAAGGGGAAGGTTTTAACGGATATAAAAAAGCGTTAGAATTTTTAAAAGATAAGTTTAATAATTCGGTTAGTAAATAAAACGATAGGGACTGTTTTACACAGTCCCTAGTTTAATAATTTTTATATAGATTATATACAAAAATAAAAAAGGAACTTAGTTAAAAGTTCCTTTTTTGTTTAATTAGTCTTTTTGTTCGGTTGCAACTTCTTCTACAACTGTTTCGGGTTGTAAAGGTTCGGCATAAGTAGTGTCGTCCCAAGAAATTTCGTTTTCAACAAACCCTTTTTTCTTTAAGTGTTTAACTACTAATTTAACTATAAATCCGCTAGCGAATACAATTATAGTCCATAACCAACCGCCGACAAAGTTTTGCCAGAATTTATATCCGCCGTAAACGCCGTGTTTCTTGCTGAATAGGTCAAATACGTTCCAACCAAGCATAGCGGTAAGAATAACGGGTGCTAAAAATTTGATAGAAGTTATAAACCACCAAGCGGGCATTTTAAACTTTTTAGTATTTCTGTTTACTTCGTTTAAAACCTTTCTAGGTTTAAAGCACCAACCTATTGCAAGCGTTTCTAATATTCCGACTAATATTAAGTTGTAGCTGTTACACCAGTTGTCTACTATATCGAGCCAGCCTACGCCACCGCCCGTTACGAACACCATAGATAGTATTACCGCAATTAAACAAAGCGTAAGAGTGGTTTTTTGCGGTTTCAAATGGAATTTGTCCGACAGCGCCGTAGAAACGCCTTCTATAATAGAGAACGCCGAGTCTATCGCCAGCGTACATAAACAGAAGTAGAATACGAAAGCAAATATCGCATTTAATACGCCTACGTTAGTTAAACTTACAATTGCCATAGGATAATAAATAAATGCGGTAGCTATACCGGAAGCCGATTTAATTTCAAGTCCGCAACCGTACATAGTCGTAAACAATACTATTCCCGAAAGTAAGCTCGTGCCGAAGTCGGAAAGTGCGATAATAACACCGTCTACGGCAACGTTAGCGTCTTCTTTTAAGAAAGAACCGTACGCAAACATAATTGCCATCATTATAGAAAGCGAGTAGAATACTTGTCCTGCCGCGTCAGCCCACAAAGTCGGGTCTTTTAAAGCGGAAAATTTAGGTATGAATAAATGTTTAAGTCCTGCGCCCGCGCCTTTCATAGTAAAGCCCCTAATTGCAAGTATAACTAAACAAATAACGGGTAAAGATACGGTGTATTTAACAACTTTACTTACGGAAGAAGCTCCGTTTCTAATACAATACCAAATAAATCCCCACGCAATTATTACGCATATGAATACGGGAGTAGACATAATTCCGTTACCGGTAATTTTACCGCCTAATTCGTCTGCGGATTTTGTTAAATTTACCCATAAGTTAGACGCTTTTTCTATTGCGTCCGAACCGGTAAAGGTTGCAAATTTCCACGAATAAATTGCCATTAAAATTACCCATCCGAATACTACCGCGTAATAAATTGCGATAATGTAAGCGTTAGTGGTTGCGGCCCAACCGATAGGTTCGGTTTTTTTGTTCATTCCTCTCATAGCTTCGGGCGCGCCTTTTTTAAGCTTTCTTCCGATAGCTATTTCCATATGTAACAGCGGAATTCCGAATACGCACATTAAAAGAACGTATACTAATAAAAACGCTCCGCCTCCGTGAATTGCGCAAAGACCGGGGAAACGCCAAGCGTTGCCAAGACCTACCGCGCTACCTACGGCAGCTAGAATAAACGTCAACCTACTGTTCCAAGTTGCTCTTTTCTTTTCCATAGTTTTATTCTCCTTATTTACAAAACAACTTTAACATTATATAATTATTTAAAAAAAATGTCAACAATAACTTAAATATTTTGCCATTTTATTATGGATATGCTAAAATATTAAAAGAAAAAAGAAAAAAGATATTGTTATGAGTAAAAAATTATTTTGTAAAGGTTTAAAAAACGGTTTTCCTATTAGCTTGATATATTTTGCCGTAGCTTTTACGTTTGGTATTCAAGCGGTAAAAAGCAGAATAAGCGTACTTTGGTCAACTGTAATTTCCGCAACGGATTTTTCAAGCACGGGGCAGTTTGCAGGTGTTAAAATGATTGAGCTTGGGGAAAGCTTTTTCGCAGTATTTATTACGGTTTTAATAATAAACGCAAGGTATTTGCTTATGGGTTTTTCGCTTTCGCAAATGCTTCCCGCAAAAACAAGCGTTTTTAAAAGAATGGTTTTAAGTTTTTTTGTCACAGACGAGCTTTATGCTTTAGCGTACGACAATAAACAAGATTTTTGCGTTACTTATTTTTTAGGTATGGGTATAATTGCTTATTTAGGATGGGTGTCGGGAACTTTACTCGGCGCTCTTACGGATTCCTTTTTACCCGTAAGGTTACAACTCGCTCTCGGAATTGCGCTTTATTGTATGTTTATCGCAATTATTATTCCGCCCGCTAAAAAGAATAAAAAAATTTTTATGGCTATTTTTATTGCGTCGGGTTTATCTTGTTTGTTATACGCTATCCCGTTTTTCAAAAAGCAATTAGGATTTTCGATTATACTTTCTTCTTGTGTGGCGTCTTGCATATGTGCGCTCGTGTTCCCCGTGGAAACCGAATCGGAAACAGAAAAGGGGGTGCAAAATGTATAAAATCATTTTATATTGTTTGGTTTTAGCCGTAGCAAGTTTCTTGCCGAGAGTTATCCCATTAGTATTTTGCAAAAAGAAAATAACCAATAAGTTTATTTTATCGTTTTTGTACTATATGCCGTACGCGGTAATATCGGCTTTAACGTTCCCGTTTATATTGTTTTCTACGGGTTCGGTGGCGGTATCGGCAATCGTTACGGGGATAGTGCTTATAATATCGTATTTTAAAGTAAATACGACTATATGCGCAATAATCGGGGTAGTATTAGCGTTAGTGCTAGGCTTTATATTTTAAAAAGTTTTAAGTTAGTTTTTAAACAATAAGCGTGTAGCCGTAAAGCTACACGCTTAATTATTAGTCTTTTTTATTTGTAAAGTCTTTAACAGTTTTTAATAATAAATTTATATGACTTTCTATATCGTCTTTATTTTCTGCCATATAGGTCTTAAACTGTTCTATAAGTTCTTTATTATCGTTTATTATTAACTGTAAACAATCAAAAATGCTATTAACAAATTTTGTGTTTTTAAATTTTTCCGTTTTAAATATTTGATAGACTTTTAACACTAAACTTGCCAAATCTAAAGCTCTAGTAAGCGTAGTTTACATTGTTAGAGACAATTATTTCTTTCGTCTTATATAAATAAGACTCAAAACATTCCTCTACTTCTTCTTCGTAAAATTCAATAGAAAATAAATTATCCGATAAATCTTTCATTAAAATGTTTTTACCGCTTTTTATGTAACATTCTTTATTGCATTCACTGCAAACTTCTCCTGCATTTAAGGAACTATGGGTAGAACATATATCAATAAAAACGGCTGAGTTTTGTTTAAATTTTGCATATACCGTTATATCGTTTTGGACATTTACGTCTTGACGGGTAGCAGTTTTAACTCCGTCGCTCCAACAGTCAAATACATATTCTGCTTTAGCTACTGCCGTTACGCTAGTACCGTTTTTACCGTTAATTACAAACTGTTTAGTATCGCCTGTGATATAACCGCCTTCTTGAGCAGTATAGCTTAATAATTTTACAATTCCTGTAAACTCGTTTGCAGAATTAGTGCCGTCTAAATACAATTTACCATACTTTATGCCTATACTGTCTCCATAGTATTTTAAAACGCCTGATTTTTCGGTTATTTTTCCGTCCTTTAAATCGTAAAAAATATTATAATCGTTTTTATCTTTTAAACAAAAAAAATCCCAAATTTCCGTTTGATTTACGGTTGTGCCGTGCGCTATGTCAATGCCTATAAATTTACAAATCAATTTTCCGTCTGTAAAGAATTGATAATTAACGTATGTGTAAATATATTCAAGTAATTCGTTACAACTGCGATATACGCCCGTTTCAATATTTCCTCTATTACTAAAAGAACCTGCTAGGGTAATTTGCGTAACACTTTCTTCATCTTTATCGTTTTTCTTACAAGAAGCAAAAGATAAAATTGATAAAAGTAAAAGTAGACTTAAAACTAAAATTATAAATTTTCTTTTCATATTTTTCTCTCCCGTTTGTTATTTTTTTAAAATTTAACATAATTAAGAACAATATGTTCCAAAATGCATTATATGGAACAAAACGTTCTATGTCAAGTAAATAAGAACATTTTGTTCTAAAATTAGCGTAATATGAGAAAGTTTGCTGAAAGATTAAAAGAAATAAGGTTAGAAAAAAACGTTACGAGAAAATTCCTTGCTTTAAATTTAGAAGTAAGCGAAAGATTGATTAGTTATTGGGAAAACGACGAAAGAGAGTGCAGTTTTGAAATGCTTATTAAAATTGCCGATTTTTTTGACGTGTCAATTGACTATTTGTTAGGAAGAACCGAATATTAAAAACCTATTGAATATAATGATAGGGGATTTGTTTAAAATATCCATTTACCCTTTACGAGTTAGATTATTTACAAAAAAATACAATATATGTAATAAAAATTAGATTAGTTATTTAATAAAAAATGCGGTCGGGCAATTGCCCGACCGCAAACTTTTTGTTTTTATTATTTTATTGTTTATGTTTTATTTAACTAATTTTTAATTTCTTTTTATATATAAATCAATATTTTAAAATTAAAAATTTAACTTCGCTATTTATTAAAATTTAAATACGTTAAGATTTTTTTAATAGTTAAACGGTAAATTAAATTTTGTTTTCCAAAAATTTCTTTTTCCATTTTCCGCTTTTCCAACGGAATAAATAAAGTAGTCCCCTTGTAATTTCGTCTAGGGCAAAAGCAAGCCATATTCCTATTAGTCCTAAATTGCATTTTATTCCTAAAATATACGCAAACAATACGCTTACAAGCCAACAAGACGACATAGATATTATCGTCGTTGCGTAAACGTCGCCAACGCCGTTTAAAGAAAATTCTCCTAAATGGTTTAAGGATCTGCCCATTTCTACAAAACAATCTATAACTAATATTATAAATATAAGGTTAAGAGTTTCGTTATCGGTAGTGTAAATTCTAAATAATATTCTATAAAATGCTAAAAATAAAATTGAAAGAATTAAGTTGGAAAAAAGCCCTATTAAAATATTTTGTCTGTGCATTTTATCTGCTTTTTCAACGTTACCGCTACCGCAGTGCCTGCCAACCATAATTGCGTCCGCATTGCCAATGGAATAGCCGAATTGATAAATAATAAATACCAAAGACGAAACGTAAATTTTAGCGTTTTGTTGTAAATCGCTTAACAATAAAACAAAGCTTGTGGTAATAAGTTGCGAAAATTGATAAGAAATAGCACTTATTCCGCCGGGCAAACCCACTTTAAATAATTGTTTAACGAGTTTTGCTTGAAATTTAGGTATAATTTTTATTTTTTTAACTATAAAGAATATTAAGGCGATAGTGAAAGAAGTAATACTTCCGCATACGGAAGCAACGGCAACACCTACGATTTTATCTTTTATAGGGGAGAATTTTGATATTGCCAAAACGTTTAAAACTGTGGAAGTAAGGGCTGAACCTATTCCCGAAAAGAAAGTGGACTTGCTGTCGCCATAACAACGCATTATTGTGTTAAAACACGTACCTAAACATGAAAAAACTAAAGTCATGCACCTAATTTTGCTATATTTAATAGCTTGTTCTAGCTTTATTCCGCTTAAATGTATTAAAGAATAAATTTGTCTTGAAAATATAAATAGCGTCAAAGAAAGGGTTAGACAAATAACGGAAGTAAGCATTAAATTTATGTAACAAAGTTTTTTAACGGCAATATCGTCGTTTTTTCCCATGTAGATACTAAGCATTATGCTGGTTCCTGTATTTACCAGCATCGTAACGGAAGTTATAATGTTAAAAACTTTTCCCGCACCGTCAACCGCTACGGCGCTCCCCGGTGATATTTTGTTAATTACAATCGTTGAAATTATGGATAAAAAATTAATTAAAAAAAGGTCTAAAAACTGCGGAACGGCAAGCTTAAATAAATTTAGCTTGCCAAAGTCGTCTTCTAAAGAAAATAAAGAAGGAATAAATATTTTTTTCTTTTGTTGTTTGTTTTTATCAAAATCGGTGGACATAAAATACCTTTTTTAAACGAGAAGATTATACAATATCGTTAAAGAAAAGGCAAACGAAAATAACAAAGTCATTCTTGTTTTTTAAAATAATTAAAAGGGGAAGTATTATATACTTTTTTAAAGTTTCTATAAAACGTTTGAAGAGAGTCAAAACCGCATTCGTAACAGTTGGTTATAATTTTTTCGGAATTAGATTTAGTTAATTCTATATAATTAATAAGTCTTATTTTATTTAGATAAGTATTTAAATTACAATTTAAATATTCGCTAATTGTGTGCGATATATGAGAACGCGAATACCCGAAATAATCCGATAAGCTGTCTAGCGTAATTTTTTGTTTGTAGTTTTCGTTGAGATATTTGATAATTTGACAAATAAGCGGAGAATCCTGTACGGATTTATTTTCGGCAAGTTTTGTTTTAGAAATTATTTTACCTAAACAGTAATCTACAAGACCTTGAATTTCGAGTTGATTTTTGTTTTTTAAATCGTTAAATTGACGTATTAAATTTAAAATTTCGCCGTTATCGTCTTTAAACAAAAAATCTTTAAGTTTTAAATTCTTTTTAAAGGCGATGAAGTTAGATAAATATTTTTTGGGTATAATAAGTACGGCTATAGTTCCGTTTTTGTTGGAATGAATATCGTAAGAATCTTGAAAAACAAAATTGTTTTTTTCAACTTCTAAAAAATTTTCGTTGTGTTGAATTAAAACGGGAGATAAAGCGTAGTTTATTTCTATGGAAGAGTGAAAGTGTGAAAAAAATTCCGTTTCTGTTTCAAAATAACATATTTGTTGCTCGTTGTCGCGCAAGTTTTCGTATAATCCTTCCATAGTATTATCTCCTTATTTTTATAACAAAATTATAAAACTTAATAAGTTTTTTTACAAGAAAAATTTCTAAATTAATAATATTTGTGCATTAATTGATAATTTTATTGCAATTTTTGATAGGAAAGAGAAAAATTTGCAAATTATACTATAAGTATAAAAAATAATTTTGGAGGGAAAATGAAATCTAAATTATTATTGTGTTTGCTACTCCTAGTGTTTTGTTTCGCGCTGTTTGCGTGTAACGCAGGTAGTAAACCTAGTTCGTCAAAATCTAAAAGTGACTCTTCGTCTTTGGTTTCTTCCATAATTTCACAAGACGAAAGTTCGTCTAGCTCGAAAGAAGAAAGTTCGTCTAGTTCGGAACAATCTAGTTCGTCTAGCTCGAAAGAAGAAAGTTCGTCTAGTTCGGAACAATCTAGTTCGTCTAGCTCGAAAGAAGAAAGTTCGTCTAGTTCAAAAGAACCTAGTTCGTCTAGCTCGTCTAAATCCAGTTCGAGTTCGTCGAAGCCAAGTTCGTCTGGCTCGGAAAAACCTAGCACGTCTAGTTCGGGTCGTTGGTCAACACATCAATAAGGAGAGATAAAAATGAAAAATAGAGTTATTAAAAATAAAAGAAAAAGTTTATTGACAATAATATTAGTAGCTTGTCTTTCCGTTGTTACCGCATTAGGGATATCCTTTTCGGTAAAAAACAGTGTTAACGTAAATGCATACAGAGATCCCGGTAGTGCGGAAGTTGCAAGAGTTGTAGCAGAAGAAGGAATAGTTGTATTAAGAAACGAAAATAATGCTCTTCCTTTTAAAAGCAATATGAAAATAGGCGGGCTCGGCGCAGGGCAAGATACGGCGTTTATAGTAGGCGGTGGCGGTTCAGGTTACGTTCATAACGGCGGAAATACAATTGACCCTAAGACCGGCATGCAAAATGCGGCGTCTAGCGGTCGCATAGCTTCTTACACGGCTATGGGTTCGGCAACGGGAACTTTTGATAGAGTTATTTACTTTATCAGCAGAACTTCTACCGAAGGCGACGATATGAAAGTTGCCGATTATTATCTTAAAGACGTAGAAAAAAACGATGTTAATAATCTCATAAATAAATACGGCTCTTCAAACGTAGTAATAGTTTTAAATATACCTACAATTATTGACACTACTTGGCTTATAGAAAAAAACGTAGGCGCAATAGTATGTATGTGGCTCCCCGGAGAGCAAGGCGGTAACGCTTTGGCAAACGTATTAACGGGTGCCGTAACGCCTTCGGGTAAGCTTGCGGATACGTGGGCTAAATCTTATGAAGATTATATTACTTCTTACGGGACTAACGACGCGGTATCTCAATTTGCAAGTTCCGTTAACGTAAACTATTACGAAGATATATACGTAGGTTATCGTTATTACGAAACGTTTGACGAAAATTACGAAAAAGTCAATTACGAATTCGGTTTCGGTTTATCTTATACCACGTTCGATATAAAAACTACGGGCGTAAACGTAAATAAAAATACGGGAAAAATAAAAGTTTACGTTACCGTTAAAAATACGGGAAGCACTTATAGCGGAAAAGAAGTTGTACAAGTTTATTATTCTACTCCTAACGATAAAATAGATTCTCCCGCTAAACAACTTATAGGGTTTGCAAAAACTAAATTGCTTGCTCCCAACGAAAGTCAAAACTTAACGATAGATATAGATATTAACGAAATGTCGCAGTTTGACGACGTAGGTAAAATTCAAAAGAACGCATACGTTATGCAAGCGGGGAATTACGATTTATTCGTAGGAAATTCCGTAAAAGACGCAGGCAAACATAAAGTTGCGACGTACACGGTAAATACCGATTTAGTAATAGAACAATGCGGAGATATAAATACTCATATTTTAAAAAGGCTTAAATCTGACGGAACGTACGAATATTTAGATAAAGAATATTATACCGTAAAAGAATACGGCAAAAAAGTATTTCAGACCGAAGATTTAGAAAGTATCACTACCGAAAGAGAATTTCATGCGGATACTTGGTTTTCCGGATTAACTCAAGGAAGATTGGTAAGACTTTTAGGAAATCAAACTTTCCGTTATAGAATAATAGTAGAAAAAGCGGGAACTTACAATATTTCGTTTACTATGGCAAACGGTTCGGAAAGCGACTATAAAGATATGTTTGAAATTTACGTCGATTCTACCCCTAACGACGGAGTAGATAACGGCGTAGCGCAAAACATAAGCGCGTCTTTAACGGCTATTAAAGACGCTTGGCAAAATTGGAGAACCATTTACGGAAATACCGTTACGTTTGATAAGAGCGGAGAATATCTACTCACTTTTAAATGTAATGCTCAATGCGGAGATTTCGATTACTTTACCATATATAACGATAAGGTGGCTCCTGCGGGAGAAACCGAAATTTCTGCCGATACTTATACCGCTACCAACGGCGTTAAGCAAGAAGCGTGCATTAACGGAAATTTAGCATCCGGTTACAGAACGGCGGGAAATTATACGGAACATAAAATAACCGTAGAAAAAGCGGGAAAGTATTATTTAAGTTTAGACGCGGTTACTCCTTTTAAAGCAACCGAAAATTTAGCGGATATTTACGTTAATTCCGAAAAAGCGGGGACTTTAAAAGCTTTAAGAAGTTCGGCAAATCCCGAACAAATCAAAGCAACAACGGAAGCCGATCCGGCAGGTTATACACAAGCTTCGGTTGATTGTTGGTTTACCACTCGCGAAACGTCTTCTATAGCGGTAAATTTAAACGCAGGTGAAAACGTTATTAAAATTTTAGCTACTTCGGTCGATAGTCTTTGCAACGTAAAATCTATAATTTTAAGAACGACGCAAAAAGCATTCACCTATAAAAACAACACTGCCGACTACGATTTTAAATCTTTTGCAGACACGTCAAATCCTAGCGGTTCTACGGGTTGGAAAGGGTATAAATACCTTGACGTAGTAGAAGGTAAATGTACGGTAGAACAATTTGTAAGACAGTTTGAAGTAAAGGAACTTACCGCACTATCTATGTTGCAATGGGCTAGAAGCGAATCGAATAGCGGAACGGGCGGTATAGGCGGTGTTCCGGGTTGGAATATTACCAGCAAGGATATGTACGAATTCCCATACGCCTCCACGGCGGACGGACCTGCGGGGCAAAGATTCCATTTTACTAATAACGATATGCCTGACGGAAGCGATTACAAATACGCTACCTGGTTCCCGTGCGTTACGCTTTTAACGGCTACTTGGGACGTTGATATGGCGTATACCTACGGTAAACAATATGCAAAAGAAGAACAAAAAACAAATAACTCGATTATGCTTTGCCCGGGGGTAAATATTCACAGAAACCCGCTTTGCGGAAGAAACTTCGAATATATGTCGGAAGACCCGTTCTTAACCGGAATGATGGCAAGTTTCTATATCAACGGAGCGCAAGGGCAAGGATTAAATAGTTCTATAAAACACTTCTTTGCTAACAATCAGGAATTAAATCGTTCTAACTCTAACAATAACGTTTCCGATAGGGCTTTAAGAGAAATTTACTTTAAACCTTTTGAAATGGCTATTAAAAACTCTAATCCCGGAACGCTTATGACTTCTTACGGATTCGTAAACGGAGTTGCAACTTCCGCAAACGCAGAAGTTTTAAGAAATATCGTAAGAGGAGAATGGGGTTACGACGGGTTTATCGAGTCCGACTGGAATGAAAATACCAAAAACGTAAGCATGATAAAAGGTGGCAACAACGCTATTTCGTTTACCGACGATTATTATGATACGATAGGCGCTTGGCAACAAGGTACGCTTACTTACGATGAACTTGTAGAAAACGTATCGTGGCTCGTTAAATTTATTATGAGAAGTAACGCTACGGCTTTAAGTACGTATGTTTATAGCGATACCGATAAAAGTATTAAAGCAACCTCTCGTTTAACTAGAACGGACGGAAACGGAACTGTTTGGGAAGTAAACCACACCAAAGACATCAATAGAATTTCCGCAACTTCTTCGATAGTAAATAAAGTATCCGGAATAAAAGGAAACGCAAGATTACAAACCACAGACCAAACCACTTTTATAGGATATTCGGATTCTAATAGCGTAGCGTACTATGCAATTCACGTTGGTAACGGCGGAGATTATTATTTAAGCTACACATTAAATATCGGAGGAGCAGAAGGTAAATACGGTAATTTCGATGTTTATATAGACGGAAATAAAGTCGATACGTTTACTAATCCCTCTAAAAAGACATCTGCAAATGTAGGAGATTGGGATAGCGAAGACGTGTTTGTAGGGGATAGCGGTAGTAAAAAGGTAACGCTTAATTACGGTATCCACAGAATTGCCGTTGTATTTAAGGATAGCGAAATAAACTTCCATAACATTTTGTTTTCTTACGGACAACCGAAAGCAGAAGGAATTTCCGCAAGGGACGGACAAATAGACGTAAGAAATTACGCAAGCAAAACGGGTAGCGTTAGAATTGAGGGCGACCACTTAGGTAGTACGTTAGAAGGTTCGCAAGTAGAATATAACCTTTATTTCGAAGAAACCGCTACTTACGGCGTAAGCTATATTTTAAATTGTCCCGGTGCGGTAGATAATCAAGGAAAACGTTATTACGGAAACTTTGAAGTTTACCTTGACGGAGCTAAAATAGATACGTTTACTAATCCAAATAAGATAACCACATCGCAAGAAAGTGCCGTTTACTGGACTGATACAAAAACTTATTACGGCGATAACGGAGAAGTAAAATTAAATGTAGCTAAGGGAACGCATAAATTAAAACTAGTATTCCACGAAGAATGTATTAACTTTAAGTCGGTTGTATTTAATTACCTTAAAGCGGAAGATTTAACAAGCGTAAGTTTAACGGATAACAAATCTGCAGAGAAAATTTACGGTGCAAGTATTTGGGTTTCCTCCACTAAAGAAGGCGGAATTAGGTTTGCTATGACTATTGATAAAGAAGAATTAGGTCAAGGCAAAATTGTGGCGGTAAGAGTAAAATCTACGGTAGACGCAAGCAAAGTAACGTTAGATAATTACGCTGAATACGGCGGAATATTTACCGAAGTTAAAACCGACACAATAGAAAATAAGTTTGCCTATACGGCGGAATTTAAGCCTGAAACCGATTATTCTACTCAATATAAAGTAATATTCTTTATTAAGTCCCAAAAAGATAATTTAACAATTGTTAAAAAGGTCGTAACGGATTCCAGAAGCTGTAAACAAGTCGCTCAAGCTTTAATTGAAAAAGGCTTATACAATTCGGAGCAAATAGGATATTATCTGGTTTAATTTTAGGCGTAACATTTATCCAAAATATTTACGAGTAACTTAATTGAATACGGCGGAACGCTTTTTACAAGCGTTCCGCCGTTAAATTTATTTAATTAAAACGTTAAATTTAACTAAAAATAGTTTCTTAACAATATTTTTAACCCACGTAGTCGAAATAGAGTTGCCGTAAAAGACAAGAAAACAGTCGTAAGCTTTCGCCTACGTATGTTTTCCTAATGGTTTATACCTTTTACCTTGTTATTTTTAAAACTAGTCGAAGTAGTTTTAAGCATAATAGATAATTTAATATATATTTTTAAAAATACAAAGAAATAGCCACCTTAGTGGATAGTATACCACAAGCAAAAAATCGTCATCTATTTCTACCAAACTCAGACTCTTTTAAACTAAGCGAATGTTTTTATTAGATAGCTTATGGTTGCAATTAAGGTAATAACCCACAAAATAAAATTTTTTATAAAATTTGTTGAAAAATGCTTGACAGTTTAAATGAATGTATGGTATATTGGTTAAGCTGTCTGAAAGGAAACTGACAGAAAGCGACAAGCGGGAAGCTTGATAATTGAAGATTGACAAC